>Ga0078972_1002825_pt1 | contig 55323 bp, 49 predicted proteins | sample YelNatPaOPGAMG01_FD_67568 | JGI IMG/M metagenome (GOLD analysis project Ga0078972, IMG submission 67568) | Hot spring thermophilic microbial communities from Obsidian Pool, Yellowstone National Park, USA - OP-RAMG-01 (SPADES assembly) (version 2) | ecosystem: Environmental > Aquatic > Thermal... | reverse complement strand
GGGGGGGGGGCGGGGCGGGGGGGGGCGGGGGGGGGGGGGGGGGGGGCGGCCCCCCCCCCCCCACAAATTCAAAAGAGGGAACGAGTCGCCCACATTAGCAACCACGCCACGAGTGGGACCCAAAACGTTGGCAAACCCAAAGCCTACGGGGGTGGGGAACGGGGGTCCAGGGGGCTTCGCCCCCTGGCAGGGGGTGTGGGGGGTGTCCCCTCACAAAACCAAAAGAGGGAACGAGTCGCCCACATTAGCAACCACGCCACGAGTGGGACCCAAAACGCTGGCGAACCCTCAGCCTACGGGGGTGGGCAAACGAGGGTCCAGGGGGGCGAAGCCCCCTGGCAGGGGGTGTGGGGGGTGTCCCCCCACAAATTCAAAAGAGGGAACGAGTCGCCCACATTAGCAACCACGCCACGAGTGGGACCCAAAACGCTGGCGAACCCTCAGCCTACGGGGGTGGGCAAACGGGGGTCCAGGGGGCAAAGCCCCCTGATACAAAATTTTTGAGCAACCACCTCCTCATGGTATAATAGCTCCAAACCTGGGAAAGGAGCGGGAAAAGTGTTCAACCCTGTAAATGCGTTCCTTGGCCTTTTCTCCTTTGACATGGCCATTGACCTCGGAACAGCTACAACCCTTGTAGCCGTTAAAGGCAAAGGCATCCTCATCAACGAACCATCTATCGTGGCCCTGGAAAAAGAAACCGGCAAAATCTTAGCCATAGGCGCCGAAGCCAAAGAAATGCTGGGCCGGACCCCAGGAACCATAGCAGCCATAAGGCCAATAAGAGATGGGGTAATATCAGACTTTGACGTCACCGAAGCCATGATTCACCACTTCATCCGCAAAGTCCATGAAAAACTCCTCTTCCGCATCCCAAGACCAAGGGTTATCGTGGGCATACCAAGCGGTGTGACCGAAGTAGAGAAAAAAGCAGTATATGATGCAGTCGTGAGCGCTGGAGCCAGGGAAGTTTACTTGGTGGAAGAACCCATAGCCGCCGCCATAGGAGCTAACCTCCCGATAAACGACTCCGTAGGCAGCATGGTCATTGACATTGGTGGAGGAACTACTGAAATAGCCGTCCTTTCCCTGGGCGGGGTAGTCCAAAGCACCTCCATCCGGATCGCCGGGGATGAGATGGACGAAGACATAATCCGCTATGCCAAACAGAAATACAACCTCCTCATAGGGGAAAGGATGGCCGAGCAAGCCAAAATAGCCATAGGTTCTGCTTACCCCCTACCCAAAGAAGAAACTTTTGTCCTCAGAGGACGCAACCTCATCACCGGCCTGCCGGATGAAGTAGAAGTCTCCAGCGTAGAGATAAGGGAAGCAATCTCCAATTCCATTTCGGCTATAGTTAATGCTGCCAGGGACGTCCTGGACGATACGCCTCCTGAGCTCGTGGCTGACCTTATGGAAAGAGGGGTCGCCCTGGTGGGTGGAGGAGCCCTCCTTAAAGGCATTGACCGCAGATTGAGCGAAGAACTCAAGATAAAAGTCTACGTGGCTGATGACCCTATAACGTGCGTGGTCAGAGGAGCCGCTAAAATCTTGGAGTACCTTGATGTCTACTATAAAGTCCTTTCCGGGGTCAGGAGGGGCTAAAAAAGCCAGTTGGCGCTTCTTTCTGCTCCTCATAACCTTAGGCTTCCTCCTCTCAATGCTCTATAAAGCGGGGCTTTTGAACTCGGCCCAAAACTTCATCCTAACCATCGCTTCCCCAATCCAGTACGGCCTCTCCTTTGCCACCTCCTCTTTCCGTCAAATCGTGGATTCCTTGGCCGAATTTAGGAACCTCCGGAAGGAGAATGAGCGGCTGAGAAAAGAGCTGGAACGCCTTATCATTGAAAATATCCAGCTAAGGGAGTTGGAAGCCGAAAACAGGACCTTGAGAGAACTGCTCCACTTCACCCAGGAAAACCCTATCTTTGATTACACAACGGCCAGGGTTACAGCCAGGGTTATTGGATTTGACCCTTCCGGTTTCACCCGGTATATCCTGATAAACGCCGGCCAGAAGGAAGGAATTGCCCCCGGAATGGCAGTTGTTACAGAAAGAGGGCTTGTAGGAAGGGTGGTTAACGTCTACAAAAACACCGCAAAAGTATTGCTCATCACTGACCCCTCCAGTTCCGTAAGCGCTTACCTGCAGGGAAGCCAGGCTACTGGGATGGTGGAGGGGACGCCAGACGGTTCTCTCATAATGCGCTACATACCTTTAGAGGCAAAGGTCTCGGTTGGAGAAATAGCCCTCACTTCAGGCTTGGGTGGGACCTTGCCCAAGGGCTTAGTAATAGGCCAGGTAATTGAAATTGAAAAGAAGGATTACGACCTTTTCCAGGAAGTCCGCCTAAAGCCTTCCGTTGACTTTGACCGGCTGGAGTTGGTCTTAGTGCTTAAGGAGGTTAGCCATTAATTTCTACTCAGACCTTGCCCTCCTTTTAGCTTCTGTCCTTATCCAAGAGGCCGCCCTGTCCAGGCTCAGATTGGGCCCCGCCAGGGTGGACTTTATCTTCATCCTGATACTTTCCTGGGGCTTTGCCAAGGGGGGGAATGCTGCCCTGGCCTGGGCCTTCAGCGCCGGCCTCTTCATGGATTTGATTTCCGGCGGGCCGCTGGGACCTTTCACTATCTCCCTGCCGGCGGTAGCTTTCCTGGCGTCTTTTATATACGAGCACATTTCCCCCTCCAACCCTTTCTCTTCCCTCCCGATAGCTCTTTTGCTCTTCATCCTGTATGATTTGTTCAAGGTGGCAATCCTGAGCTTCATCGGATATAATTTCATCAAAGCCGAAAGCATCGCTTTGATAACTTTACCGTCGGCACTTTTGAATGCGGTGATTGCAGTCCCGGCTTGCCTGCTCCTAAGCAGGTTGTATAGGCGAGGGGAGGTATGAACGGGGGCAAAGGCCGCATCTTGGCTTTGCAAATAAGTGCAATCCTGATTTTCCTTGTTCTCGGGCTTCGCCTCTGGCACTTGCAGATTCTAAGGGGCGATTACTACAAACTCTTGGCCGAGAGAAACCGCCTCCGCCTGGTCCAAACCGATGCCTTACGCGGGATAATCTACGACCGCTGGGGGAGGCCTTTGGTTAAAAATACCCCAAGCTATACTGTGTTAGTGGTCCCGGCAGACTTACCAGAAGAAGAGGGAGAGCGCCGCCAAGTGTTATCTAAACTTTCTGAGCTCCTCTTCCCCTTAGGGAAAAGCGCCAGCCTTGCTTCTCCCTCCAGCTCCTCACCTGACCTTGAATCTTTGGTCAAAGAAGGGATGAAGAACCCTTACAAGCCCATTGTGGTGAAGAGGAACGTGGATAGAGAAACAGCCTTCCTCTTGCAGCAGGAGCACCTAAGCTTCCCCGGAGTCCAAGTGAAAATTGAGCCGATGAGGGAATACATAAGCAGCACCTTGTTTTCCCACATTGTTGGATATACAGCCCCGATTCCTAAGGAGTGGGAGCAGGAATACAAGGCTAAAGGTTACGACCCAAGCCGCGATAAAATCGGCATAACAGGGGTTGAATTCGTTTACGAAGATTATCTTAAAGGGGAGAAAGGGCAGAAGCTGGTGGAAGTGGACGCATCGGGCCGGGAAATCCGCACAGTAGGCAAAGAAATCCCCCCAACCCCTGGCCATAGCCTTTACCTCACCATAGATTGGGACCTTCAAGCAGCCGTTGAAGAGGCTTTGGCCGAAGGGATGAAGAGAGCCCGCTCGCCGGTAGGGGTAGCCATCGTCATGGACCCGAGGAATGGCCAGATTCTGGCCATGGTAAGCTTACCTTCTTATGACAACAACCTTTTCGCCCGGGGGATAAGCTATGAGGATTACCGCCGGCTTGAAGAGGACCCCAACCATCCCCTGGTGAATCACGCCACAATGGGCACCTACCCTACCGGCTCAACGTTCAAAATTGTCCCGGCGACGGCAGCCTTAGAGGAAGGCATCATAAGTGAGAGAACATACCTGGATTGCGAGGGTATCCTTCTTGTTCCCCACCAATACTTTCCCGATGACCCAAACTTAGCTCAACCCTTTTACTGCTGGATACACAAGTATGGGAAAGGGCATGGGCCTATAAACGTGATAGATGCCATCGCTTATTCGTGCGACATCTTCTTCTACAAAGTGGCCGGGGGATACAAGGAATTCCGAGGGCTCGGATTGGATAAACTAACTTACTGGGCAAAGCTCTTCGGATTCGGGGAAAGGACTGGGATTGACCTCCCAAGCGAGAGCAAGGGGCTTGTCCCCTCAGCCGATTGGAAACGCTTGAACTATGGAGAAACCTGGGTTTTGGGCGATACTTACAACTTGGCGATTGGCCAGGGTTTCTTCCTGGCAACCCCTCTTCAACTTTTGAACGCTACTGCGGCTATTGCTAACGGCGGCACTCTCTATAGGCCTCAGCTGGTTTACAAGATCGTGGATTACAAGGGCAATGTGGTCAAAGAATTTAAGCCGGAGATAATCCGCACCATTCCTGCTTCGGAGAAAACCATAGCTTTGGTGAAAAGAGGCCTGAGGGAGGCCGTTACCAGAGGGACAGCTTGGCGCACCAATTGGCCGGACATCCCAGTAGCGGGGAAAACCGGAACCGCTGAATTCTATGGGCCGAGGGATGTTAAAGGCCATCTCCCGACCCATGCCTGGTTTACAGCCTTTGCTCCATACGATAACCCTAAGATAGCTCTGGTGGTATTTCTGCAGGGTGGTGGGGAGGGTTCTGAAGCAGCTGTGCCCGTAGCAGCTAAGATAATCCGCTATTATTTTGACTACATAGACTGGGAAAGATAGCCATGGGAGCCGTAGCGATAAAGGGGACACCGGAAGGAATCGCCATAATCCTCAGAGGCGAAAGGGCTGATATCGCTTTGCAGGAGCTGGAAGCAATCCTCAATTCCTCGGTTTCCCTGTTGGAAGGGAACAGAATAACCCTGGAAGTGAAAGTGCCGGCGGTGGGGGTTGATGAGCTGGCCAAAGTATTGGGAACCCTCAAAAGCCACGGCCTTTCGGTTGAGAAAATCGTAAGCGATGCGGAAAGTGTGCGGAAAGCCGCCTATGCCTTAGGACTGAAGTCGGAGAAGAGCCGTGGGGTAAAGCCCGATTTCGCCTTAGTGAAGCGAGGGCCTGTTCGTTCAGGCCAGAAGGTAAGCTACGAAGGCTCAATCGTAATCATTGGGGATGTGAATCCGGGTGGGGAAGTAATAGCCGGTGGGGACGTAATGGTATGGGGAAGCCTCAAGGGGATAGTTTTTGCTGGTGCTCCTGATGACCATTCCCGCCGGATTTACGCCCTTCGCCTGGAGCCTTCGCTTATAAAAATTGGCCCCTACATTGCTCGTCCCCCAGAGGGAGCAAGGGAAGGCCCCTTAAAACCAGAGGTGGCTTTCGTCCAGGAAGGCAAAATAGTAGTGGAAGAGCTCGGTTAAGGAAGCAACCCGGCCCAAGAGTGAGGTCCAAACCCCGGCAAACCCTCAGCCCACGAGGGAGGACAAAACGGGGGGTCCAGGGGGGCTAAGCCCCCATGGCAGGGGGTTGCGGGGGGTGTCCCCCCACAAAACCAAAAGAAGGGGCGAGTTGCCCACATTAACAACCCCGCCACGAGTGGGGCCCAAAACGCCAGCAAACCCTCAGCCAACGGGGGTGGGCAAAGGGGGATCCAGGGGGGCGAAGCCCCCATGGCAGGGGGTTGTGGGGGGTGTGCCCTTCCGACCTAACCCCCTGACCCCCTTCCCTGCGAGGGAAGGGGGAAAATTTTGTGGGGTTATCGGGTAAGCCTACGAGTGGGACCCAGAACGCTGGCGAACCCTAAGCTCACGAGGGTGGGAAAAACGGGGGGGTGGAGGGGGCGCAGCCCCCTCCCAGGGGGTTTGGGGGATGTGCCCCCAGAATAAAAGAGGGAGCGAGTTGCCCACATTAACAACCCCGCCACGAGTGGGGCCCAAAACGCCAGCAAACCCTCAGCCCACGAGGGTGGGCAAAACGGGGGTCCAGGGGGCGCAAGCCCCCATGGCAGGGGGTCTGGGGGATGTGCCCCCAAAAACCAAAAGAAGGGGCGAGTAGCACACATTAGCAACCCCGCCACGAGTGGGACCCAAAACGCCAGCAAACCCTCAGCCAACGGGGGTGGGCAAAACGGGGGGTCCAGGGGGGCGAAGCCCCCATGGCAGGGGGTTGTGGGGGGTGTCCCCCCACAAAACCTTAAAAGGGGGCGAGTAGCCCACATTAGCAACCCCGCCACGAGGGGGACCAGAAACGCCGGCGAACCCTAAGCCACCGAGGGTGGGCAAACGGGGGTCCAGGGGGCGAAGCCCCCTGGCGGGGGGTGTGGGGGGTGTCCCCCCACAAAACCGAAAGAGGGGGCGAGTAGCCCACATTAGCAACCCCGCCATGAGTGGGACCCAAAACGCCGGCAAACCCTCAGCAAACGAGGGTGGGCAAAACGGGGGGTCCAGGGGGCGCAAGCCCCCTGGCAGGAGGTCTGGGGGATGTGCCCCCAAAAACCAAAAGAAGGGGCGAGTAGACCACATTAGCAACCCCGCCACGAGTGGTACCCAAAACGCCGGCAAACCCTCAGCAAACGAGGGTGGGCAAAACGGGGGTCCAGGGGGCGCAAGCCCCCATGGCAGGGGGTTGTGGGGGGTGTGCCCTTCCGACCTAACCCCTTGACCCCCTTCCCTGCGAGGGAAGGGGGGAAATTTTGTGGGGTTATCGGGTAAGCCTACGAGTGGGACCCAAAACGCTGGCGAACCCTAAGCCCACGAGGGTGGGAAACGGGGGTGGAGGGGGCGCAGCCCCCTCCCAGGGGGTCTGGGGGATGTGCCCCCAAAAACCAAAAGAAGGGGCGAGTAGCCCACATTAGCGAACCCGCCATGAGTGGGACCCAAAACGCCGGCAAACCCTCAGCCCACGGGGTGGGCAAAGGGGGGTCCAGGGGGGCGCAAGCCCCCATGGCAGGGGGTTGTGGGGGGCGTCCCCCCACAAAACCAAAATTAGGGGCGAGTAGCTTACCCCTGTAACCCCGCCACGAGTGGGACCCAAAACCCCAGCAAACTCAAAGCTTACGAGGGTGGGTAAATCCCCAGCAGGGGCGCCGAAGTAAAGGCTAAGCTCAGGATTTAAGGGGAAAATCGGATGTGTATTACATCCCCGTCTTGAATGACGTAATCCCGGCCTTCAATGCGAACAAGGCCCCGGTTGCGGGCTTCGGCCCAAGAGCCAGCTTCCACAAACTCCTTCCAGTTTATTACCTCCGCTCGGATGAACCCCCTCTGCATGTCCGAGTGAATTTTGCCCGCCGCTTCCCACGCAGTGGTCCCGTAACGGACCGGCCAGGCCCTCACTTCCCTCTGCCCCGTTGCGGTGAAGAAAGTTATAAGCCCCAGGAGCTTATACCCAGCTCTGATTAGCCTCACCAGGCCTGGCTCCTCAAGCCCAAGCTCCCTAAGGTAAGCTTTAGCCTCCTCCTCCGGCCAGCGAGCTAATTCCTCTTCCAAAAGGGCACAGAGGACCACAGCCTCTGTCCCTTCTTCCAGCGCTTTCTTTTGCACCCTCCGAGCCAGCTCCCCACCTTCCGGCAAATCTTCTTCCGAAACGTTGGCCACGAATATCCGAGCTTTGCCCGTCAACAGGTTCAGTTCCCTTACCAAGGCTTGGCCTTCTTCACCATCCCAGTTCACTGCCCTTTTGCCCTGGGCTAAGTGCTCATGTAAGCTCTCTAAAAGCTCAAGGATTTCCTTAAACTCTTTCGGGTGAGCTTTGGCTGCACTTTTGACCTTCGCCAAGCGGTTCTCAACGGTCTCCAAATCGGCAAGGGCCATCTCTGTATCCAGAACCTCTATGTCTACAATGGGGTCAATCTCCGGAAAAGGGTGAGGAACATCGGGGGCTTGGAAGCATCGGACTACCATGGCGATTGCGTCTACGTTACGAATTTGGCCCAGGAAGCGGTTGCCAAGCCCCTCCCCCCTGTGCGCCCCTTTCACTAAACCGGCTATGTCCACAAACTTTATAGTTGCAGGGGTAACTAATTCCGGCTTCACAACCCCAGCCACAGCCAAGAGCCTCTCGTCGGGGACAGCGGCTACCCCAACGTTGGGTTCAATCGTGGTGAATGGGTATTTAGCTACGGCTGCGTTGGCTTTGGTGAGGGCATTAAAGAGCGTGGATTTGCCAGCATTGGGAAGGCCTACTATGCCAATCTCTAAGCTCATCTTCCCTCCAAAAGTTCCGTCCTCTGAGCCTTAGGAATGGCTAAGAAGAAGGTGCTGCCTTTACCAGGTGCGCTTTCAACCCAGACTTTCCCTCGGTGTTTTTCAGCTACAGCTTTTACTAAGGCTAAGCCCAGCCCGCTTCCCCTTATCCCCAAAGATTCTGCCTCCTTCCCACGGTAGAACTTCTCAAATATACGCGGCTGCTCCGAGTAAGGGATTCCAATTCCTGTGTCTTGGACCCGTAGGACCCAGAAGCGGCCGGCGTCGTCCACTGAGACTGTAACTTTCCCCGGGGCTGGGGTATATTTTATGGCATTGTCCAAAAGGTTTACTATAGCCCGCTTGACAAATTCTCGGTCCCCTACAAAAGGATAGGCTTCTTCTAAGTGCACTTCTAAAGATAAGCCTTTTTCCTCAGCCCTTTCGGCCACCTCGGCTACGGCTTCCTCTACCAAGGGGCCAAGCCAACAGGGAGTAAGCTTCATTCTCCCTGCTTCCATGCGGCTTATATCCAAGAAATTCCTCACCAGCCGGCTTGAGTGCTCTGCATTCCTCACTAGCTTTTCCACAACTTCCTTCTGCTTCTCGTTCAGTCCTCCAAGCTCCCCCAAAGTTTTGGCATAGTCCCGAATCAATGTGAGCGGAGTGTAAAGGTCGTGGAAAGCGATTTCCAAAGCTTCTGTTCGGGAGCGTTCGGCCTCTTTAAGCGGGGTTATGTCCCTCATGGCGATAACCCAGCCTCGGAAGTTCCCATCCACCAATAGAGGGTAAGCTTTGACATGAAAAGTAACCCCTTGGGAGGAAGGAATTTCAGCTTGGAATGGTACCCTGGCCCCTTTTAGTTGCTCCATGAACTCTCTCCAAGGCTGCTCCCTTAATTTTTCAATCAGAGGCAGCCCGAGCGAGCTTGCACCTTTTATTCCCAAAGCTTCTTCAGCGGCCGGGTTCAGGGTTACAAGCCTGCCTAATTCGTCCACAACCAAAATCGGGTCAAGCGTGCTCCTTAGGATAGTCTCCAAATAAGCTTTCTGCTTCTCCAAACCTTTCAGGAGCTTCAGGTTTTCGGCCATGACGTCAAGTTGGCCAGCTATGGCATTTATGAGGCTAAGCTCGGATGAGGAGAATTGCAAGGGATGGGGGAAAGTGAACCAGAGGAGGCCATTTTGCAAAGGTATGCCTATAGCCGACCTCGCCCCAATTTCCTGGAGGGCCTCCCTGAGGATGATGGGGGCCTCGCGGATGAAGGGGATGACTACTGGTTCCCCTTGGATGGCTAAGAGCCTGGAGCAAGCGCTTGGGGGTTTACCTTTAGCATCCTGCCATATCCTACCCAAGGCTATGCAATCGGACACAAGCCCGTTTTTGTCCAAAATCACGAAAGCGGCCCCTGCCGCCTTGGTCAAATCCCGCAAGCCCGATAGGAGTATTTCTATCCCTTTCTCCAGTTCCGGCTCCGAAAGCGCCTTCTGGCTTATCCTAAGGAGCGCGTACGATTCATCCATCCTCTGCCTGAGGTACTGGCGCATCTTTTCCAAAGCTCGGGCTAACTTTCCAATTTCATCGTCCCGCACCAAGGATAGATTCTCATCCAGATTGCCACCAGCTAAGCGCACAGCCCGACGCGAAAGCTCTTCCAAAGGCCGGGTCAGCCTGGAGGTAAGCACCGAGGCTACCGCGACAAGGGAGAGCAGGATGAAAAGTTGGACTAAGGCGAAAAGGGCTATAAACCTGTTAATCCTGCCGACCACTTCACCTACAGGGAGGAAAGCCAGAGCATTTTCCCCTTTCAGGACGATTTTGTCCCCGAAGTCTTCCGGTACGCCGACCGGGCAGAGGAAAAGGTTGGGCTCTTTTCCCCAAAAGCAAAGGTTGGGCTTCTCTATAGCCACCCGCACTAAAAGCTTCTCAGGCCCTTGGGTTCGTATCAAGGCAAAGAGCCAATTGCCTTGGGAATAGTAGGGCCTTGATAGAGGCCAAGAGCGGGCTAAAGCCTCCCTCTCTTCAGGGGGCAGGGTTTCTAAGGAATCCCCCGGCCGTACTATTGAGCAGGAGGAAGGGCAAAGGGAGGTAATAGCCTTCTCACGCTCCCCCGCAGGCAAAGACAAAATGTAATCGGCGAGCTTTTCTGCCCTTTGGATTGAAAGGCTTACCGAGGAAAGCGTTTGCTTGAGTCCGTCATAAGCAGCTTCAAGTTCACTCTTTGTCCTTACGAAGGTGAGGACGGCTATTGAAGCGAGGAAGATGAGGAGGTAAAGGGCGAGGAACCAGGACACGAAAGCCATGGCCGTGCTTCTGGCCATAGGGGAGGGATTGCCGGAGCGGATTGGAGGTGGTTTGTAGAAGGGGGAAAGGCGGAAAAGGAGGGCTCCGAGGAAGATTGCCGGCAGGGGCAAGAAAAATTTCCCCAGAGATAAGAGGTTGCCTTTCAAGGTCAATTCCGGCACCGAAGCCAAGGCGAAGGACAAGGGCGTAGGCCAGGCTACCAAAGAGGCCAAAACTGAGGCTACTTCCGGCTCCCGCAAACGGCGTGGGAGGGGGTCGGAATAATCAAGGGTCAAGAGGAAGCCCAGGAGCGAGCCGAAAAGGACCTCTCCAGCCGCCGAAAGCCAGGGGAGCTTGCCAGTCGCTGCTCCTGTTACTCCGCCGGCCAAAGCCACCAGCGCACCCGACCAAGCGCCATCAATAGCTGTTAGGAGGATAAACAAAGGGGCGAGGAAAGGAGCCAGCTGAGGGGATTGGTTGGCCGCCGCACAGAGCAAGGCAAAGGCTAAAGTTTTAACCCCCACTTTTATGGCTGAACGTTTGAGGTACAATAGGCCAATGATGGCCAAGCAATATGAAGCCAAAAGAAGCAAATAAAGCCCCATGCCTTAGGTGCCTCTTGTTGAAATTCCACGTTTATTTTATCACCTAACCTTAAGCCGAGCAAAACAAGCCTTGCCCAGGGTGTGCCAACAGGGAGTCCAAGGGGCTCTGCTTCTTGGCGAAGGTGGGCCACCAATCCTCAACCGTCGCGAGGAGATTGCTTCGGGCCCAAGCAAACCCGCTCAACCTGTTAACGTAACTTAGGCCTTTTTGCTCCTAGGCCTTTCTCTACCAAGGCCTGCCCGAACCTCAGCACAATTACAAAAAGGCCTGTTAGAACGCTTAAGCTTAGGCCAATCCTAAAGGAATTAGGTCTGTAAACGAACTCAATTACATCTTCCCCTGCGGGGAGGCTAACGGCTCGGAAATAGCCCCAGACTTTGCGGACCGGAAGAGGACCCAAGCGCAGGGAGCGCGCTTCCCATCCGGGGTAGAAGGCATCCGTTAACACAAGGTAACCTGGTTCATTGAGCCGCACTCTGATTACAACTTTCTCTTCTCCGTACTGCTCTATCAAGGCCTCTTCCCCAGGCTTTATACTGCGCCTTACGGCCTCTTCCAAAGCGTAGGGGTCATCCAGCTCCGCCGGCACTGCTTCCTCCCCATGCACCAATATTGCCCTCGGCAGGAAATCCAAATTCTCGTAAACCTTGACATCGCCGGAGTGGACCAGAAGGAAAGGCCCTTGGTCGGATATGGGCAGGGGATAGAAAGCCCCCGCAGGCTTGTTGACGAGGGAAGAGCCTTTGAGGTGCCAATTGCCTTCTTCTAAAAGGCCTCGGAAGACCACCTTTTCCACTTCGCCCCACCGCCCCCACTCCTTCACCGAATGGTAAAGCTTTGAGCCTCTCATTGCCGGCTCGGCGAAATCGGGCATTTGGCCTACAAGCCGGGCACACCCTGCCCCAGAACAGGCTTCCGGAGAGGTATCCTCCCCCGCCTTGAGAGTGAAAGAAAAGCGCTGGCCTCCTCTCAAGAGAACTTCTACCTTCGCCACCGGGGTCCCATGCTCCGGAGAGCTTCCCTCAATCCAAGAGATAAACCCAATCCCGGTGGCCGGGAAAGCCTCCGGCAAAGTCACAGTCAAAGTCTCCCCAGCTTTGAGGGAAGCGCCAAGAGCTAAATCGTAGTAGACCCCGTCCACCCATAAATCGTAAACCTTGTCCGTCACCACAAAACGCACGTTGAAGAGGTCCAGAAGGGGATCGGGTGGCATGGAGTGGATGAACTGATACAGCCTGCCATCCATCGCCTTCTGGCCAGAATAATGCATGAGGCTAGTCACTTTCACGAAATCCCTCAAGGGCAAAAGCCCCCCATCGTAGCCGTCAACCGCCTGCAGTCCGTAGAGGGCGGGCAAGTTCGGCGCGAGGATTTCCTTCTGCTTTATCGCCACCACGTAATCGTAGAAGGCCTCCTCCCCCAAAAGCTCCAAGTAAGCCGAGCGCATCTCGCTCAAATCGCCGGGGTCAAAGACGAGGGAGGAATAGGAGAGGAAGCGGAACTGTCCCCCTTCTTCCTGGGCAAGAGCCAAATGAAGAGGCGCAGTCCGCCAAGTGGAGAAAGCTTGGGGAGCAGTGGGGTGGTTAAGCGGCATCTTCCTTGAGGCCACAACTAACTCCGCTGCCAGGAGTATAACGGCAGGCCATTTAGGGAATCTTTTGATGTGCGCTGCCAGGATGAAACCTAAGCCTAAGAGGCTTGCGCTCCCCCACGGTATTAGCGCTTTGATGGGCGGCGGTGAAAGCAGCAGGGAAGGGGCAAGGAAAAGAAGGCCGGCCCCCAAAAGGAGCGGATAAGGCCTCAGGGAAACGGAACGCAAGCTGTCCAATCCTATCCCCGCCAGCATAGATAGCCCCAAGGCATAGAGCAACATCCACCGGGCGGGGGCTCTAAAGGAAGAGAAGCCTGGGACGAATTCGTAAAGCAAACGGTATAAGGGGTTAGCTCGGCCGAAAGCCAGGAATAGGCCTAAGAGGGCCAGGGCAGCCCAAGGCCACTTTTTCTTAGGGGCAAGGAGGCCAGCCAAAGCCAAAAGCAAACACAAGATTCCCTGGTAAGCTATATACTCGGTAAAAGCCCTGCTTCCGAACACAACCTCGGGCTTGAAGCCGGCAGGGGGAAGGAGAGAGTAAGCCAGGAGGAAAGGGCGCAGGGAAAAAGCCGTAGCATCCTGATAAGTAAGGCCATGGCTGCGGATGGATAAAGAGGTCAGTTCTAAAGAAGGGATAAGCTGAACGGCAGCCAACCCAATCCCGATGAGTAGAGCACCCAGAAGCCGCAAAAAGCTCCGGCCTCTATCGGCAGGAATTGAAAAAAGGGCATAAACGGCAACGGCTACAAGGCTTATGTAGAAAGCTTGGAAGTGACCGGCAAAAACCATAAGGCTAAGGATGGCACTCGCGGCAAGGAGGTTGCGATTTACCAGAAGGATGAGGAGAGGCAGCCAAGCCATGACTTCCAACTGGTTTACATGCTCGGCTTGGGCTACCAGGAAACCGCCGGCCGAAAAGCTCACGGCCGAAAAGAGGGAGGCCCAAGAAGAAAGCTTAAGCCCCTTTTTAGCCAGAAGCCAAGTGGCAAAACCGGCCACGAATAAGTGTAAGGCAATGGAAATTTTAACCGCCTGAGGCGGGGTAAACCAGACCAGTAACGGCCAGTTTATCCCGTAGAAGAAAGAGAGCTGGGAATTGGCCAAAAGAGGGCTGCCCATGAAAAGGTTCGGATTCCAAAGGGGGACTCGCCCCTCCTTTATAGCTTTTGCTGCCAGGTGCCAGTAGGGGTAGAAATAGGTGAAAAGGTCCAACCCAGCCAGGATGCGGTTAGTGAAGAGAAGCTTACAAGTCAAGGCAGCGATTGTTAGAGCTAAGAAAGTCAAAGCGAATAAATTTGCCCTTTTTTCCAACTTTGCCTCCAAGGGGAGGCTATTCTTCGGTTGCGAGGAGCGCAGCCCCCAAAGCCCCGATTATCTGGGGTTCCTCGGGCACGATTAGCTTCACCCCAAGCTCTTCTTCTAACGCTTTAACCACCCCTACGTTCTTAGCCACCCCCCCAGCGAAGGCCACAGGAGGCACCACCCCTATCCTCCTGGCCATAGCACCGACCCGGCGGGCGATGGCCTTATGGATGCCTGCGGCGATGTCTTCAACTGGTACCCCTTTGGCGATGAGGGAAACGACTTCTGATTCGGCGAACACAGTGCAAGTGCTGGAGATTTCGGCTGGGTTACGGGAACGGAGGGAAATTTCTCCCAGCTCCTCAACATTGACCTCCATTGCTTTAGCCATTACCTCCAAGAAGCGGCCAGTCCCGGCAGCGCATTTATCGTTCATCACGAAATCCAAAACGCGGCCGTTCTTGCCCACCAAAATAGCCTTGCTATCCTGCCCACCAATGTCTATCACCATCTTAACTTCAGGGTAGAGGAAACTTATTCCGCGGGCATAGCAGGAAATTTCCGTAACTTGCCGGAAGGCGAAATCCACGCTTATGCGTCCGTAGCCGGTGGCCACTATTGGTCCGACCTCAGTTCGGCTTATCCCTGCTTTCTTCAGGGCCTCTTCCAAAGCCTTTTCTGCGGCCTTACGGCTATTGGCCCCTGTTTCCAGGATAGAATAAGCCAAAATTTTGCCGTCCTTCAGAATCAATGCTTCGGCTGAAGCGGAGCCAACGTCTATTCCCACCGGATAGCCCATTGCTTCACCTCCTCCCCCACTATTATATCGGCTTCCACCAAGGCTGCAACTGTAAGATTTGAATGGGGTCCAGGGAGCACAGGCCTCTGGCAAGTGATCTGGGGATGTGCCTTTCCGACCTAACCCCCCTGACCCCCTTCCCTGCGAGGGAAGGGGAAAATTTGGCAGGGCCGGGGAAGAGGTTACCCCCCAACACCCCGGCAAACCCTTAGCCCATGAGGGTGGGCGAACGGGGGTCCAGGGGGCGAAGCCCCCATGGCGGGGGGCTTGGGGGGTGTCCCCCCACAAAACCAAAAGAGGGGGCGAGTTGCCCACCTTAGCAACCCCGCTACGAGTGGGACCCAAAACGCTGGCGAACCTTAAGCCAACGAGGGTGGGAAAACGGGGGTCCAGGGGGCGAAGCCCCCTGGCGGGGGGCTGTGGGGTGTCCCTCCAGAACAAAAAGAGGGAGCGAGTTGCCACCTTAGCAACCTGCCCACGAGTGGGACCCAAAACGCTGGCGAACCTTAAGCCAACGAGGGTGGGCGAACGGGGGGATCCAGGGGGCGAAGCCCCCATGGCAGGGGGTCTGGGGGATGTCCCCCTACAAAACTTTAAAAGGGGCGAGTTGCCCACCTTAGCAACCCCGCCACGAGTGGGACCCAAGACGCTGGCGAACCCTAAGCTAACGGGGGTGGGCAAACGGGGGGGCCCCCAACTCTACCCGCGCCCTTGCTTGCCTATTTTAGCCGTGGTATCATTTAGGTAGGAGGGGCTTGAACATGGCCGCAGCTAAGGAGCTTACGAAAAATCGGGTTTTTTTACGCCTTTTGTCTGCCCAATTCCTATCCCTCTCAGCAGTGTATGCCCTCAATTTGGGAATTGTAATTCTGGTAGAGCTTGAGACTCATTCCAGCCTGCAGACGGGAATCGTTATCCTGACCATTACCGTGCCTGGAACTGTGGCCAGCTTGGTGGCAGGCCCTCTGATTGATAGGTTCAGCCGGCGGATGGTCTTGGTCCTGGCCCACGTGCTGAAAGCGGTGGTGGCCGGGCTTCTTTTCTTGGCTTTGCGCTTCTTAAAAGGCTGGCCTCTATTGCTCTCCGCTTACTCAGTCAACTTCTGCCTTTCGGTATTGAACCAGTTTACTTCACCCGCCGAAGCCGCCCTTCTCCCTTCTATAGTCAGACGCACAGACTTAATCCGGGCCAATTCCGTTTTCCAAATAAACTCCCTTGCGGCCCAAGGAGCGGGAGCGCTTTTAATAGGGCCATTACTGGCTAAATTTTTAGGCCTTCAGAATATGCCCCTATTCGCCCTTTTGTTCTCCGCCTTGGCCACCATTAACGCCGTCTTCCTACCGAAGGAGGCGCAACCCTCTATGCCCAGAAAATTAAACCTCTGGGAAGAGCTGCAATACGGGTGGAATTGGATTGCAAAGGATGGCTTGACCAAAGCCGCTGTCTTTCAGCTGAGCATTGCCACCCTGATAATGCTATCCCTTTCCGCCCTCCTCCCTGGCTTCGTCTATCGGACTATGGGCTGGGATTCCTCGCGGTTCCTTTTGCTCGTAGCACCGATTGCTCTCGGCTTCATAGGCGCTGTTGTTATCCTGAACCGCTGCCCAAGCCTTATGGCTTATGAGGATTGGGTTTGTTCTGGCCTCCTGGGGCTTGGAGCTTCCATATCGGCCATTGCCCTCTTGGGGGAAAAGCTCCCCGACCTTTTAGGGCTTCTGGCTTTAATTAGCGGCGCCGGCTTGGCCTTAGTCTTCATACCGGCTAAAACCATCCTCCAAGAAAGGCCTCCTGCTCACCTCAGGGGCAGAGTCTTTTCCACCCAGTACCTCGTGGTAAACGCCTCTTCGGTAGGTGTTACCATTTTCAGTGGAGGCATGGCCGACCTTTTAGGGATAAAGCCAACGATGCTTCTGCTGGGCCTTGCGGCTATGGCTGGAGGGATAATCAGAGGGAGAAACTCAAGGAAAAGGCCAAGCTGACCCAATAGTGCAAAGCGAAGCCCGACAACACTTCACCCGGCTGCACGGTGCGGATGAGCTTCATAGCTTAAAGCTTGGTTAAGGGGCGATGCCGATTTCCTTCATGTATGCTATAAACCATTTCCCGTCCCTTTTGACTAAGTAGGTGCGTACAATCCTCATGCCGCAGCGATGGACAACTTCAGCCACATCATTCTCAACCTTGAAATCATAGAAGTTGAACCAGCTTCTCACTTCCTCCTCATTTGGAAGGTATGGCCTTTTCGCGTAGAATTCGTAGCCCTTCTTTTCACGTTCTCTTAGCTCTTCCGGGTCGATCTCGCCCCTCTCATAAGCCTCTAAGGTCTCCACCCCCTCCCTATAGAGGATGTAGCGAGCTTTAAGCCAAGTCAGCCACCCGGCGCCTTCAGGCACCTTGCCGAAGGCCAGCTTAACCTTCTCGTGGAAGGGGGCCTCAAGAGGAAAACGAGGGTCATCAACAAAAGCTTCTTCTAAGATTGTGTAGTCAAAGGTAAAATCGGCATAACCCAGGAGCCGAAAGCCTTTAATGATAGCCTCCTTGATTTCCATCTCCTCTGGCGTGAGCTCAACCTTTTCTTCGAAGGAAAGAGGTTCAAACCACTTGAGGGGCTTAGCATCCTGGGCAAATCTGAAGCCTAAGGCAAGAAAAGCCACCGCAAGGACTGAACCAAGAATCCAAAGAGGCTTTCTCATTTACTTCCTCCTCCTTTTTAGTAGATAACATGCCAGACTTTAAGGTATGTGCCGCTTGGAACATCTTCCCACCACCAAACCCTGCAGCGACTGGGCGAATGCTGGCTCCTTAGTTCGCACCACTGGCCTGCTTTCGAGCCTTCCCAAGCCATGCCCCAGCCCATGTATATGGCAGTATGGCACCAATCAGAGCACCATGGAAACTTGAAGAGGACAGGGTCGGCCCTTTGTTTCCCTTGCCAACCAACGTTCTGGTAACGGCTTGTCCAGTAAGCAGCATGACGGTCAAACCAGGAATTAACAGTCCAAGAATTAGCATACCACGAGCAATTGACGAAAAACCAATGCCTGTGGTCCCAGCGCCACCAGCCTACCATCGGTACCCCTCCGGCATTTAAGACCTGCGAGGCAAAATTTTGGCAATCCCCCGGCCACCCGCAATTGTAATTGGGATGGTAGTTTCTACAATAGAGGTCGGCATAGCCAATAGCCGCATCCCTGTTGTATCCAGGACTGGACAAAACCTCGGCGGGAAGAATCATCGCCAGAAAAACAACCAACCATATCGCTTTCTTCCCCATTCTTTCCTCCTTTACCTAATATGCTTAGGAGTTACGCAATTGAAGCCAAACTGAGCCATCCCCAACATTATGTAGAGTATTTTGGCCTATCCCTCGCCATTTGTGGGAATCCTTTCCTGCCAACTCCATAAGTCTTAATCATTTCTAAACTTTTGATCCGATTTGCCAATGACCGGCGCGCTTTCGCACTTTGGATATATTATACCACAAATCAGCGAAATTTTTGTGTCAAAATCGTGACAACTTTCTGGCAGTTTTGTGACAAAAGGCACTTGGCAAACACACACCTTTTTCCTGCCCTTGGTCTCAATAGTTCACTCTCCCCACCTCAAAGTTCCAGCCTATACCACCCCTCTTACAGTCACGATGTGTCTCGGCTTGCGTGGCTTATCCTCTATCTTTTTCCGCAGACGCTTGATGCATGTCCTAATCAGGTCGTAATTCCCTTCACTGTACCCATATCCCCATACCTTCTCCAACAACTCATCATACCTCACCACCTTCCCCGCATTCCTCGCTAAATAGGCCAGTAAGTCAAACTCAAGCTTCGTCAGGTGAAGTTCCTCCCCTTCCCGCCTCACCTCCCTGGCACGCAAATCAATGAACAATTCGCCAACTATCAATCGGTCGCTCCCCACCAACCCCAACATCTTGTGAGCACGCAGTTTCAGCTCCTCAGGCCCAAAAGGCCTCACAACTACTTCCTCACAACCAAGCTGAAGGGCCAGCCACGCTTCCTCATAATTGGAGACCACAGCTAACAAGGGGCCCTTCACTTGCTCGCGCAAGCTACGAAAGGCCTCGGAACCAAGCGGCACCACAGAGACATCTAAAACTACCACTCCCACTTCCCTATCAAATCGCACTCTGCTTACGTCCTCCACGCTCAAGACCCTCACCCTCTCGGCAGCCATACATCGGGCGAGCTGGTCGCCCAGCTCCTTGCTTATCACCAATATTTCCCCTGCCATTGAAAACCACCCTCACTCCAGTTTATTGATCGGCTACTTATCCCCCAACTGATTGTACTCAGCCACCCAACCTCGCGCAAAGCTTTTACTGGGCCTTGCGGCTATGGCTGGAGGAGTGATTAGGGGGAGAAACTCAGGAAGAAGGCCAAAAGGGCCAGGAGCAAAGCAAGGAGAATGAGGGGCCAATTGGCAACTAAGGCCTCTTTCCACCCCTCAGCCTCTTCCCCAGGGATTGCCTCATATGAGCCCAACAGAGCCGAGGCAAAAGCCTGAACATTGGGCGGCCGAGAGTCCGGGTGCAATTCCATAGCCCAGAGGATGGCTCTTTCTACGTGGGGGGAGATGGCAGGGTTTATCTTCCGGGGTGGATTCAGAGAGCTTGGATTCAGGAAGCGAGTTTTGGCATCAGGAGGGGGCTGGCCGGTGAGGAGGTGGTAAAGCGTCGCGCCAAGGGAGTATATGTCCGAGCGGATGTCCGTTGTACCCGCTTCCCCAGCATATTGCTCAAGAGGAGTGTAAGGGAGGGTCCCCCTGCCCTCCAGCACCGTTATAGTCCTCTCTTCATCGGAATGCAGGACCTTCACCAGCCCAAAATCCACAAGTTTAACCGTCCCCGAAGGAGTGAGCTTTATGTTGGAAGGCTTTATGTCCCGATGGAGGATGGGGGGATTCTGGCTGTGGAGGTAATCCAAAGCCGAGCAGAGCTGTTCAGCCCACTTCAGGACCAGCTCTTCATCTAAGAACTTGCCCTCTAACCTCACTTCGTTTACAATAGTTTTGAGGTCCTTGCCCGGGACAAAGTCCATCACCAAGTATTCCCTGTCGCCTTCGGAGAAATAATCGGAGACTTTGGGAAGGTTGGGGTGGTCAAGGCGGGCCAGGATGCTGGCTTCTTGGTAGAACTGGCGCTTTAATTCTTCCACAGCCTTGGGGTCATGAGCCAGCGTGGGGATTACCTCTTTTATGGCACAAAAACGGCCTTTAAGGAGGAGGTCCTCGGCCTTGTATACCGAGCCCATGCCTCCTTTGCCAACCATCTCCAGTATCTTGTAGCGGGAGCGCAGGATGCTCCCCGGGGGGAGGGGTTTGGCCAGCTCTAACATCTCTACTGCCCACTGGGAAGGGCCTATATTAATCCTCAAAGAAGGGCCTGGGCGCGGAAAAGTCTGGGAATTGAGGCAGGAAGCAATGACCATAGGACGTCACGATTCCTGCGATGTCTTCCTGCCCGACCGCAGGGTCTCGCGCTTCCATGCCCGTATAACACGCCAGGGTAAAAGCTTCATCCTGGAAGATTTGGGGAGCAAAAACGGAACCTTCGTCAACGGTGCCCCGATAACCTCCCCTTACACTTTGAAGGACGGGGATGAAATAGCCATAGCCTTTGCTTTCAAACTCCTCTTCGTGGACTCCGGAGCGACCGCTCCACTCGCCCCTGAGGAGCCAATTCTCAAGCTGGACAAAAGCACTCGTAAAGTTTGGGTCAGGGGGAAAGAACTGAGCCCTCCCCTTTCTCCCCTCCAGTTCCGACTGCTGGAACTCCTTTACGAGGCCTCGGGGCGAGTTGTCAGCCGTGAAGAGATAGCTCAAGCCCTCTGGCCAGAGGCCCATGCAGGGGTAACTGACCAAGCTATAGACGCTATAATCCACAGGCTCAGGGAACGCCTCGCTTCCCTTGACCCCAACGCAAAATTCATTGAAACGGTAAGGGGGCATGGCTTCCGCCTCTTCACTCCCTGAAGAATTCCACCACCTCTTCTTCCACCGAAGGCAAAACTTCTATGGCGCTTATCCTGTGCCATGGGAATATAACTATATCCACATTGGCCTCCACATACTCCACAGGCTTCCCATCCTTCCGGCGGACCCCGGTGCATATGATGCAGTTATCTGAAGGCTCAGGCAATTTCTCCATCTCAGCCATTATCGGCTCTTCCCCCACAAGGTGAATCACAACCGTGTAAGCCATACCTACCCCTCCAGGTAGATTTTCAAAACTTCCCCTCCTAAACGGACCTCATCTCCTGAAGCCAAAGGTTCCGGGGAAAAAGGCAGAAGGCGCCGGTTATTGATGAAAGAGCCATTTGAGCTACCCAAGTCTTCAACGTAGACCTTATTGCCCTGACGGAACAGGCGAAGGTGCCTCCGGGACACCCCTTTCTCAACCCCCCCTTTATCGGATAAATCCAGGTGAGGCTTGAAACCCGTGGCCGGGTCTGCCCGGCCAATGATTACCTCGCCCTCTAAAGGCATCTCTATTTTCCACCCCTCGGTAAGGGAAACGAGCTTAACCATGAGCTTTTCCTCGTGAATCAAAGGCTCCCCGCACTCTTCGCAGAAAAGCGAATTGGGTAAATTTTCAGCCCCACAAGCCGGACAGCGAATCATCCTTCCTCCGGTGGTTTCAAAGCCAAAAGCCTTGTGCCGTAATAAAGCCTCTTGCGCCCTTCAGCCGAGAGGTCACCCGTGGCCGGGAGGAACTTTGCTTCCTCCTTGGCCAGAAGAGCGAGGTCCTTCTCCCCCGCTTTCTCCAGTTGCTTAGCCAAGAAGAGCAACCTCTGGCTTGCTTTCCCCCTTTCCCCTCCCCGAATTTCCTTCCAAGCTTTTTCCCTAAGCTTGAAAATAGCCACCTGTCCAGCTGCCGCCAGGATTTCTTTTGGTATGCGCTCCCCCTCAACCCCTTCGGCTATGGTCAAGTAAACCTCACCCCGAGCTGCAAGCTCCCCCTTTAAATCTCCGAATTCCCACCGTAAGGCAGGGTGATGCCCAGCAGGTAGGGGAGGGATTACTAACTCTGCAAGCAAGCGGATGGAACCGCTAAACGGGCCCAAGAAGAAAGTGCCACCTTCCATTGCCACCCTACTCACTTGGGGGTCAAGCCGGAAAAGCCCCTTGAGATTTATCCCTTCCCCAAGCTCAAGCTTGCCCTTAAAGGCAGACACAGCTCCCATTAAAGCCCCGACTCGCTCTTGAAAAGTCTTCGGGAGTTCTTTGTGGTGAGGGATGTAAAGGCTTAACCCACCACTCGCCTGAGCGATTGCTTCCAGAAGTTCTTCGTTCCAGTCCGTTCCAAGGCCGACAGCTGCTATGGATATCCCCTTGGCCCCTGCTTCCCTGGCGAGCCTTACGCACTCCTCCTCGTCCCCATAGGTCTCGCCGTCGGTTAGCAAGAGCATATAGTTAATGCTTTCCCAAAGGTTTCCCGCCTTTAGGAGTTCAGCCAGGCCTGAGGAGATGCCGTAGGACATTTCCGTGCCCCCTTCAGCCTTCACCTTCCTCAGAAGGCTTGAAGCTTTCCGGGGGTCATGCCGGCGAGCAAGGGGTAGAATTACAGTGGCCCTATCATTGAAAGTGACTAAAGCTAAGGCGTCTTCTTCTTTAAGGTTCCGCAGGACCAGCTCAGATGCTTTTAACGCGCTTTCCAGTTTGGGCCCTTTCATGGAAGTGCTCGTGTCTATAACCAAGCAGAGGTTCAGAGGCTTAGGCGGTATGGCATGGTCTTTTTCGGCGTGGATGGTAAAGAGAACATACCAGGCCTGGGGTTCAGGCAAGGGCCGTAAAGCCCTTTGGCTTAAGAGGACATTGGCCCAAAAAGCTTTTTCCGGGTACAATCCTTTTGCCCTTAGCCACTCATCATACCTTCGGCGACGCTCCGGGTCCCTTAGGACCTCGTAAGCCTCTTGGAGCTGGCGGAAGAGGAAAGCAGTCTTGAAGGCCCTGAGCACATCAGGGTGATATTCTTTGACCAAGCGCCTGTAGGCGCTCTCAATTTCCTCTTGGGAGGCAAAAGGCGATACTTCCAGGAGCTGGTAATAATCGGGCCTGAATTCTTCCCCCACAGCCTCGCCCCCTTTCAAGCCTCAAAAAGGAATGGCTGGTAAAGCGTAAAGCTTGCCATCGCAAGAACCTATGTAGACAGCTCCTCCGGCCAAAGCGGCCGAGGAAACTACCGGCCCGCCGGTCCGGAAGCGCCAGACAAGCTCCCCCTTAAAAGCATCCACACAGTAAATGAAGCCATCCACGGAACCGAAATAAACCCTCCCTTCTTCAACCCTTGGCGAAGAAATTACTTGGTCCCCGGTGGTATACTTCCAGAGCAATTTCCCGTCCTCAACCCTAAAGGCATATAGGTTTCCATCAGCAGAACCGATGTAGACAATGCGCTCGGCTACAGCCGGCGAGGAGACTACGGGCTTACCAGTCTTATAGCGCCAGGCAACCCATCCCGACAGAGCATTGAAAGCATAGACGTAGAAGTCAAACCCACCGATGAAGAAATAATGCTCCCACACGGTCGGGGAGGAAACCACCCTCCTGCCGCAGTAATGGCGCCAAACTGGATAGCCATCCGATGCTTTAAGAGCATAGATGAAACCGTCATCCGACCCGAAGATTACCCGGTCTTGGAAGAGGGCAGGGGACGAGCGAACTGCTCCGCCGGTAGTGAAAACCCACTTCAGGTGGCCCGAAGCCGCCTCCAAAGCGTAGAAGTTGGCGTCATCAGAACCGAAGAACAAAGTCTCACCGTAAACCTTAGGAGAGGACCGGATTTTGCCCTCGGTGGAGAACACCCAAAGAGTCCGGCCTGAGGTTAGGTCCAAAGCGTAGAGGTTCCCATCCTCCGAACCGAAGAAGAGCATCCCCCTCCAAATTAAGGGGGTAGAGACCACCCCTCCCTTGGTTGGGAATTTCCAAAGCATTTTGCCTGTAGCCGAATCCAGAGCATAGAGGTTGTAATCGTAGGAGCCAATGTAGACCGCCCTGCCGGCCACAGCTGGAGAAGAACGGATTTCATCCTCGCACTGGAAGGTCCATAGCGGCTTAATCTCCTGCGCCTCCTCCTCCCTCAACCTGATAAAAACCGGCGCAGTGAGAGGCCGCTTGCTCCCGAAGGCCTTAATTATGGCCGCCCTCATCTCCTCGGCGGAGGAGAAGCGCTTGTCCATCTCATATTCCAGGGCTTTCATTATAACCGCTTCCAAGGCCGGGGGAACCGCAGGGTTTATAGCCCTTATAGGTCGCTCTTGAAAGGAGAAAGGAGGCTCAGTTCGGGGGTCAATTTTTGTCAGCAAGTGGTGCAAGGTTGCGCCTAAGGAGTAAATATCGCTTCTTGGGTCCATAATCCCCCGGTACTGCTCCGGCGGGGCATACCCCTCAGTCCCGACCATAGTTCCCCTTATGCCTCTTTGGAAGACCCTGGCGATTCCAAAATCCACCAGCACTATCCTTCCTTCGGGGGTAAGCATTATGTTGGAAGGCTTGAGGTCCCTGAAGATTATGGGGTTAGGCTTTTGGCTGTGGAGGTATTGGAGGACATCGCAGAGCTGCAAAGCCCAATCCACTACCGTTTCCACAGGCAAGAAGCCGGGGGTTTCCCGCAAGATTGTCTCCAAGTCCTTTCCTTCCACGAATTCCATAACCAGGTAACTGCGCTGGCCTTCGGTGAAGTAATCGTAGACTTTGGGGATAGCGGGGTGATTTAGGGTTGCCAATATCTGGGCTTCTCGGTTGAAACTGCTCACGCTTTCTTGGAGGGCAGCTGGGGAAAGGTCGGAAAAAATCTCTTTAACCGCGCAAATCCTCTCAATCGGCGCAAAGCGTCTATCCCTGGCCTTGTAAACAGCTCCCATCCCTCCTACTCCCAGAACCTTCAGTATCTCATAGCGTCCTTGGAGCACAGTTCCCTGTTCCAGGACGGAATAAGCTTTCGGTTCTGGGAGCTGAACCTTTCTTGTCCCCAATTCCTTATCCATGCCCCGCCTCCAAAGTTAATTATAAAGGTTCCGATGGTTTAACGCAAAGCCTCTGTTGGAGGGAGCGATGGCCCCAGGGGGCTACGCCCCCTGGACCCCCATTTGCCCACCCCCGTTGGCTGAGGGTTTGCCAGCGTTTTAGGTCCCACTCGTGGCGGGGCTGCTAATGTGGGCAACTTGCCCCTTATTTTAATGTTCTTGGGGGCACATCCCCCAAACCCCCTGGGATGGGGCTTCGCCCCCTCCACCCCCCTTTTTCCCACCCCCGTGGGCTTAGGGTTCGCCAGCGTTTCGGGTCCCACTCGTGGGCAGGTTGCTAAGGTGGGCAACTCGCCCCTTTTAAGGTTTTGTGGGGGGCACCCCCCACGCCCCCTGCCAGGGGGCTTCGCCCCCCTGGACCCCCCAAGGTTTTGCCCACCCTCGTTGGCTTGGGGTTCGCCGGCGTTTTGGGTCCCACTCGTGGGCAGGGTTGCAAGGGGTGGCTACTCGCCCCATCTTCTTATTCTGGGGGCGCATCCTACAGGCCCCCTGGACCCCCTTTTAATCTTTCTTGCGGTGGGTGTAGGGGCCTACCCTCGTGAACCGAGGATTCGCCAAGGTCCGCTAAATTCAATCGGGGGTGGCATAAGCTTTGAAGTCTTCCCCCGTTTAAGGTATAATTCCTTTTGAGCGAACGAAATAGCACGGGGAGGAGACGTGGAGATAGGGACGATTATCCCAGTGGATATTGAAGAGGAGATGAAAGGGGCCTACCTGGATTACGCCATGAGCGTAATCGTGGCCAGGGCCCTGCCAGATGTACGGGATGGCCTTAAACCCGTCCAACGCCGCATCCTTTACACCATGCACGAGATGGGCCTCAGCCCCGATAAGCCCTACCGCAAAAGCGCTCGTATCGTGGGAGAGGTTCTGGGAAAGTTCCACCCCCACGGCGATGCCGCTGTATACGATGCCATGGCCCGAATGGCTCAGGATTTCACCCTCCGTTACCCATTGATTGATGGCCAAGGAAACTTCGGCTCAATTGACGGCGACCCCCCAGCTGCAATGCGCTACACCGAAGCACGCCTTGCCCCAATCGCTATGGAATTGCTCGCCGATATTGAAAAAGAGACCGTAAACTTCACCGATAACTTTGACGGCTCCCTAAAGGAGCCACAAGTGTTGCCGGCTCGCCTCCCAAACCTCTTGGTAAATGGCTCATCAGGAATCGCCGTGGGAATGGCCACGAGCATACCTCCTCATAACCTTCGCGAAGTGGCCCAAGCTATAGCCTTCGCCGTGGATAATTACCAAAAGTTTGACGAAATCCCGCTGGAAGAGCTCATGCAATACATAAAGGGCCCCGACTTCCCCACAGGGGGCATAGTCCTCGGCTACGAAGGCCTCAAAACAGCTTACGCTACCGGCAAGGGAATAATAACCGTAAGAGCCCTCACCCGCCTGGAAGAAGTAAAAGCCGGCCGCTATGCCATAATCGTCACCCAAATACCTTATCAGGTGAACAAAGCAGCCCTCTTGGAGCGTATCGCCGAACTGGTCCGCTCCGGCCGCCTGGAAGAGATAGCCGACCTCAGGGATGAATCCGACCGGGAAGGGATGAGCATAGTGATTGAACTTAAACGCGGGGTTGACCCTAAGACCGCTCTCCTCAAGCTCTTCAAATACACCCCCCTCCAGGTCACGATGGGCATTAACATGCTGGCTCTGGTTAACGGGGAGCCGGTTTTGCTATCCCTGAAGGAACTCCTCCGCCACTACATTGAGCACCGAAGAGAAGTCATCACCCGGCGCACCCGCTACGACCTGGAGAAAGCCCGCCACAGAGTCCACATACTGGAAGGCCTGCTTATAGCTTTGGCCAATTTGGACGAAGTGGTTCAAATAATCCGAAGCTCTCGCACCCCTGAAACGGCCCTCAAAAAGCTGATGGAACGCTTCAAGCTCACCCAGATTCAGGCTCAAGCCATACTGGATATGCCTCTGAGGCGTTTGGTAGCCTTGGAAAGGCAAAAGCTCCAGGAGGAACATAAGGAGTTGTCCAAAACGATAAAAACCCTGGAGCAGCTCCTCAAATACCCCCGCAAGATACTGGAGCTAATAAAGCAAGAGGTTCTGGAGCTGGCCCAGAAGTACGGCGACCCCAGACGCACTCAAATCTTACCCCAGGAAGCAGAGGTTCTTTCAGAAGAGGATTTGGTAGCCAGGGAAGAGCTTCTAATCGCCATCACTGGGCAAGGCCTGGTCCAAAAGTTGCCTTTCCGAAGCTGCAAAGCATCCAAAGCAGGGAAAGAAAGCCTCGCCTTGGAACTGGAAGAAGATACCCTGGCCCTCTCTTTCAAAGCGGAGAGCATTGACCAAGTGTTAGTGATTAGCGATAGGGGCAAGCTTTTCAGCTTCAGGCCCTATCAGGTGGAAGGACGATTCTCTTTGCCCCTGAACAAGGGAGAACAACCGGCTGCCTATCTCGTCCTACCCCCGGAGCCTCCCAACGATTACTTGATGATCTTCACCCAGAAGGGCAAGGTCAAAAAGCTGGCCTTAAAAGAGCTATTGCCTATCCGTTCTTCCGGCCTCGTGGCGATAAAGTTGGAAGAGGGCGATAAACCTGTGGCCCTTTCCTTGGCCAAGGAGAACGACGAACTCTTCATAGTTACCGCTAAAGGAATGGCCCTGCGTTTCCCCGCTTCCGAAGTCCGGCCCATGGGCCGAGATGCTGCCGGAGTCTTGGGGATAAAGCTTAAAGAGGCGGACAAGGTAGCAGGAGCAGGGCCCCTCAGCTCCGATAAGTTCCTCCTCCTGCTTACCGAAAACGGCTATGCTAAGCGGGTGGCTTTTAACCTCTTCCCCTCACAGCACCGTTATGGCCAAGGGGTTGTAGCCTCGGGAGGGAAACCGGAAAAGGTAGGCTTGATAGTTGCGGCCCTGGCCCTTAGCCCTGAGGATGAATTCCTCGCCTTTTCGGATAAGGGGAAAATTTGGCGTATAAAAGCCGGGGAGGTCCCGCACAAAAGTCGCCCGGCCGTGCCAGAAGCAATAATCGCCCTGGATAAGAAGGAGAAAATCAAAGGGGCGGGAGCGGCCTATGGAGGATTGGGCGCTCGTCTTGGATAAAAAACCTGGCCAATTGGTGGAATTTATCCCGCAAGTTGAGCCCGAGACCCTGGCCGAGACCCTCATCGCTTTGGCCAATGCCGATGGGGGCACAATTTACATAGGGGTAGAACCTGGAGGGCGAGTCTTAGGCGTCCCTTCCATTGAGGAAGTGGAAGAAGCCTTCACATTGGCCCAGAAAAGATGCCGGCCTCCGGTCAAAGCCGAGTGGGAAAGAGTGGAAACCCCTTATGGCACCGTCTTGAGCCTCTTAGTCTACCGTAGCATTGAGCTCCACAGCCTTGACGACGGAAGGGTTTACCTCAGGGTTGGGGCTGAAAACAAGCTCTTGAGTGGGGAGGAAATCCGGAGGTTAGCCTCCACAAAGCCCATAAGCGCTTACGAGGAAGAACCCGTACCAGGTGCGACCATAGCCGATTTAAGCGAGGAAATCATTGAAGAATACCTCAAGAAGAGGGAGGAGAGGACCGGCCGCCGGCCTCAAGGGTCAGTGGAGGAAATCCTCAAAGAAATAGGGGCCTTAACCAGGCAAGGCGAACCAACTGTGGCCGGAGTCCTCCTCTTTGGAGCCAATCCCCAGTTCTTCTTGCCTCAGAGCGGCGTCGTTTTCGTGCGCTTTGTAGGGAACGAAGCCAAAAGACCTGAAGGGTTTGTAGGCTACGGGAGGAGAGAGGAAGTAGGGGGGCCCTTGTGCCGAGTGATTGAGCGGTCCTGGGAAATAATCTGGGAAGAAATGAAGAGGGAAGCGGTGGTCAAGGGGCTCGTGCGAGAGGACCGCACAGAATACCCGCCATTTGCCGTAAGGGAAGCCTTGGTCAATGCCGTGGCCCATAGGGATTACAGGCTCCGAGGACGCAAGATTGAGATAAAAATGTACGATGATCGCCTGGAAGTCACAAGCCCCGGTGGTCTCCCCGGCTACATAACCCTGGACAACATCGTGGAAGAACACTTTTCCCGCAACCCCAGGATTGTCTCCGGCCTTTACTACTGGGGCTTCATAGAGGAGCTTGGGCTTGGAATTGACATGATGATTGAAGAGATGGTGAACGCCGGCCATCCCCCGCCGGAATTCAGAGCCACCCCCTATTCCTTCACCGTAATCCTCTACAACGTTCAGGAACGGGCTCCCATACCCCGCTGGGAAATGGAAATGAACGAAAGGCAACTGGCTGCCATAAACTACATCCGCCAGCATGGCCGCATTACTAACCGCGAATACAGACGCCTATGCCCACACGTCTCCGCCGAAACTTTGCGCCTTGATTTGGCGGATTTGGTAGAGAAAGGGATACTCATCAAAATTGGCGATAAGCGCGGCACTTATTACATCCTGAAATAAAAGCCCTTTTAAAGGTGGGAAGCGAAAATGAAGGTAAACTCCTTCGGGGTTAACCTTAGGCAATTTGCCCCGCCCCTCTTCGCCAAGAGGAAAGAAAAGCTATACATCCTCTTCATCCCCACATCCTACCCAAGCACAATCCCTGAAACTTTCTTTGCCCGGGCTGAGGAAAACATCAGAGATAGCTTCTATGCCTACCGAGGGGGAGTCATAGGAGCGCTCAAAAAAGCCATAGCCTCCACAGGCTACCTTCTCCACTCCCGCCAAGTCCAAGGGGCCATTTTCTGCCTTGCTGAGGGCAAAAAGGAAGCCTATTTAGCCATAGCCGGGCCGATAACCGCCGTATGGCAGCAGCGAGGGCAGGTTAAAAGCCTGGTGGGTAGCCCTCCGGCCTTGGGGGAAAGTCCAGAACCAAAGCCGCACTTCTCCTCTTTGCCCCTGGAAAGCGGTAATATACTCCTCATCGCGCCCGCCGGGGATGAATTAACCCTTCGGCAGCTGGAAAAAACCATCAAATCCGGGAAAGGAGAAGAGGTCCTTGCCGCCTTACAGGAAACGCTCGGCCCAAAGAGCTGGGGGGTAACTTTAGAGCCAACCCCCTTACCTTCACCCGAACCGCTGGGCAAAAGGCTGAGAGCGTTGGGGGAATTGGCCAGAAAGCTCTTGGCCCCCACCGAAAAACCTGAGGAAAAGCCAACCCCATCCCCCAACCATTGGGCTAAAGCCGCAGCTTTGGCGATACCGCTAATAGTCCTTTTCCTAATCCTCTTAGCCTACTTTCAGAGGGCAAGGGTTCTGGACAGCCGGATGAACCATCTACTTCAGGAAGCCAAAGCCGCAATATCCATAGCCAGCTCCGCCCCCGATGAACAAACCCAACGGGAGGCACTGAAAAGGGCATCCCAAGCTATAGAGGAAGCCCGCTTGCTCCGCCCCATGGCTCCTCAGCTCAAGGAAGTAGAAAAAACCTTCCAAGAGCAATACGATAAAACCTACAAAGTTCTCCGCAATTACCCAATTGCTACTCTGACTCACTTCCGAGAGCCTGGGGCAGAACCACGCCGCCTGGTAGTGGATGGCCGGGACATCTACGTGCTGGATTCGGGGACCGATAAGCTCTACCTCTACAAGCTCAACGAAGTGGGGGATGCCCTCGTTGACCCTGATAAACCGGCCGTTCTGCTTCAGAAAGGGCAAGCTGTAGAGGATGTAGTAGTTAAAGAGCTTGTGGAAATGGCCTTTTACTCAACCCCCCAACCAGAAGCCGAAAAGGGCATCTTAGTCCTGGACTCCTCGGCCAACCTCTATCGCCTTTCCCTCCCCTGGGGAGCCCCCCGCCACTGGAGCCTCGCCTCCAACTTCTCTTACCCCGACCGGATGAAAACTCTGGACAAAAGGCTTTACATCCTGGACCGTGGCCAAGGCCAGATTTGGAGGTATATGCCCGGAGAGGGCGGATATCCATCCCCTCCAACCCCTTATTTCCCAAGAGCCATGAGGATGGATGGGGTCAGAGATTTCGCTTTGGACGGCTACGTTTACCTCCTCTTAGCCGACGGACGCATACTGAAATTTCTGGCCGGGAACCTTGTGCCATTTGAATTGGAGCCTTTGGATAAGCCTTTCCTTAACCCCTCCGCCCTCTTTACTTTCCCCGAAGAGGACTTGGAAAAGCCTAAATTCCCCCTCTACGTAGCCGACCCATCCCAGCGCAGGATAGTAGAATTGGATAAAAATGGCAAGCTTCGGAGGCAATTCGCTTTGCCAGAGGGAGAGGAGGCTTGGGAAATCCTGGACTTCGCCGTAGATGAGAGGGGGAAAAGTGCCTTTGTCCTCACCCCAAAGAGCCTTCTACTCCTTTTCTTCCCCTGACGCAAAAGCCGCTGAAACTGGTATACGAAGAGAAACGATGGTACCTCGGCCTAATCCTTTGGTGGTTGACCTTATGGAGAGTTGCGCCCCTATGGCTCTGGCCCTCTCCTGCATATTGAGAAGGCCCAAGCTCATCTTCTCTTTGTATTTGCTGAGCACTTCCTTGACGTCAAAGCCGACTCCGTCATCGGCCACGCTCACCGTGAGGTAATCCCCTTCCACTCCCAGTTTTATCCAGACATTTTTGGCCTTCGCGTGTTTCTCCACATTGTTCACTGCTTCTTGGATAATGGAGAAAATGTTCCGCTCTACCTCCCGCCTAAGCGGCTTATCCAAACCTTCTACCTCTAAATGGGCCAGGAAATTGCCAGTGCTGTTGAGCTGCTCAACGTAGGTTCTGAGGGCTGGGATAAGTCCCTGGCTTTCCAAGATAAGGGGGCGAAGTTCAAACAGGAGCAGCCTTGCCTCCCTTATAGCTTGCCGAGTCATCTTGGAGAGAGCATCAATCTCGGCTTTAACCGCTTCCGGCTTAACCTCCAAAAGGCGGCTCAGATGCTCAAGCCCCATAGATATGGCCGAGAGATACTGAAGGGTGCTATCGTGAAGGTTACGCGCAAACTCTCGTCTCATATCCTCTTGTATGCGCAAGAGCCTGTCCCTTTCCTCTTTCAAGGAGAGCTGGAGTTTAGCGTTCTCAATAGCTACAGCCGCATGCGCAGCTATGGTCCGCAGAATCTTGAGGTCATCCTCATCAAACCCATCATCCGAACGCTTGTTGATGGCCTCCAGTACCCCGATGGTTTTGCCCTTTACCTGGAGGGGGACACATATTATGGAACGGGCCAAGATGCCCGTGCGAGCATCAACCTTAGGATTGAACCGGGGGTCACTTTGGACGTCGTTCACAATCACTGGTTCTCCACTTTGGGCTACCCATCCCACCAATCCTTCCCCTATCCTGCCCTTGACCATGTGGAGCGCTTCGCTTCCCCCTCCGTATACCACCTCCAATACCATCTCATCGGTCCCTTCCTTTATCAGAAGGAGGCAAGCAGCCATCGCATCCAGCACGAGGCTTGCAATCTCCGTGATGTCCAAAAGCAACTTGTTCAAATCAACGGTTGAGGTTAGGTATTGGCCTATTTGGAAGAAAAATTCCAAGAACTCCTTTCTCTTAAAAGCGGCCTCAAGCTTAAAATAAAGCGGCAGGACTGCATTAAGGCCCCGAAGCAAGGAAAGGAGGGCCTTTCGGGCCTCAGGGGCAAGCTTGTAGCCAGGCCCACCAACGAGGCTCAATGCCCCAATTACCTTATCTTCTGAAAAGACCGGAAGGTTATACAATCGGCCGGAACCAGAGGGTAAAGCTACTTCGGCAATGGGTATTGGCTCCTTCCCATGGATAACCAATGCCCCCCCTTTGAGCTTCTCCTCCACTTTGCTTTCCCAGCCTTCAATTATGGAGGCCACCTCAGGCGGAACTTTACCCTGCCTGGCCTTTACCTTTTCCTCCGTGACAACGAGGATGGAGCCTCCATCAGCACCGGTAGCTTTCAAAACTGAGGAGAGAAAATTATTGAGGCATTCTTTCAAATTGCGGGCTTTTAATACCTCCAAAAATTCCCCGTTCATCCTGTGCCCCTTTCTTAAAGGGTTATGTCTAAGAGGCTGGCTGCGAACTCCCGCAGGGCTTCAACGGAAAGCTTGCTGAGGTGGATGGCCGACTTCAGGTAAAGGATGTTAGAGGGATTAGCCACAAACTTGCGTATTTCTTCCGGAAGCTTGAGGAAATTCTCCACTTCCCTATCAAGCGCTTCCTCTTGACCGAAGAGAGCTTGTTGGAGGAAAAAGCTTTTGTCTACCTGGTAAAAATCGGCTAAAGCTTCCAGGTGGGGAAGGGGCACGAGCTTCTCGCCCTTCTCATAGGCTCGCAAAGTGCGAGTTGATACTCCCAAGAACTTAGCTGCTTCGGAGAGGCTTTTTCCGGCTTGGACCCTTGCTTTCTCCAAGAGAAGCCCTATTATTTTCCGCCTCACTTTCACTGCCTCTTCCGGGGGAGGAAAGGGCTTTTGCTGGGATGAATCTTCCACTTCCCCCTCCCACAAGGCCAAAGTAGGAATTCCTAAGAAGCGGGCCAAAATTTCCAGCTGGGCTAAATCCAAGTCTTTCGCCCCTTTCTCCACCTGAGCCAGATAAGCCGGGGACACACCTATGGCTTTGGCGCAATCCTTAAGGCTCTTGCCGGCCCCGAGGCGCGCCTTCTCCAAGGCAACCCCAAGTATTTTGCGCTTAATCTCAAAGGCCTTTGCCCCCATATCCCCTCCTTCGGCTTAATTATAAACTCCAAACGGAGCAAAAGCAATCCGCAATCAAAACCAGAGGTTGACAACTCCGGCCTAACCCCGCAGGGTTCTCCCTTCTCCGCCTCGGAGAGGGGCTGGGGGAAAGGTTAACCCCCTAAAACGCTGGCGAACCCAAAGCCTACGAGGGTGAGAAACTGGGGGGTCCAGGGGGCCAGCCCCATAGCGGTGGGCTGTGTGGGATGTGCCTTTCCGACCTAACCCCCTGACCCCTTTCCCTGCGAGGGAAGGGGGAAAATTTTGTAGGGTTATCGGGTAAGCCTACGAGTGGGACCCAAAACGCTGGCGAACCCAGAGCCAACGGGGGTGGGCAAAGGGGGGTCCAGGGAGACGAAGCCCCCATGGCGGGGGGGGTTGTGGGGGTGTTCCCTCATAAAACCAAAAAGGGGGCAAGTAGCCCACTTTAGCAACCCCGCCACGAGTGGGAGCCAAGAGGCCGGCGAACCCTAAGCCAACGGATGTGGGCAAACTGGGGGTCCAGGGGGTGAAGCCCCCATGGCAGGGGGCTGGGGGGTCCCCCCTTATCCCTTGGAAATATAAAGGCCCCTTGGGTCTATCTCTTCCCTGAGTACCCTGAGCTCTTCCTCAGTGGGCGGCTCGGTTTGCTCCACTTTGTCGGGGATTATGAGTTTAAAGCCGGTGTTTTCTATGACATCTTGAACCGTAATGCCGGGGTGGGTCGCCAGAAGCTTCATCCTCTTTGTTTCCTCATCAAAGCCAAGCAGGGCAAGGTTGGTGACCACCCGATACGGGCCTGAACCCTTGGGAAGGCCAACAGCTTCCCTCGCCCCAGGCCCCCAGAGGTAACCGGGCGTAGTTATGAAATCCACCTTCTCCACGAAACGGCGCCGGTCATGCCGCATTATTATGATTGTGCGCCAACAAAGGGAACCAACATCGTTTGCTCCACCGCTCCCCGGCAACCTCACCTTCGGCCGGCGGTAATCGCCAATAACCGTGGAGTTCAAATTGCCATAAGGGTCAATCTGGGCCCCTCCCAAGAACCCATACTCTATGAACCCCCTGGTTGCCGTCTCCATAATATCGCATATGCCCGAAGCCGCCAGAGCCTTCCGGAAGGTGTTGTATTCCCCTACCGCAAGGGGAAGCTCTTCCAAAGTAGCCCCAATACCCCCGAATTCAAAGATGGGGATGAGATTGGGGGCATGGAGCTTCTGGGCCAAAGCCGCTGCTAACATCGGTATGCCAGTGCCTATGAAAACCGTTGTGGAATCGGGCATAAGGCGGGAAGCGACGCAAATCATGAGCTCCGTAAGGTTGTAATTCCTGGCCGCCATAGGCCTTACCTCCTCTTTTCAGCTTTCTCCCTGAGCTTCTCCAGCCTCTCCCATCCTATCTTCTCCAGGTACTCTTGGTGGTTCCTGACGCTGTAGACGTATTTTTCCAGGAAAGCCTTGGCCCCTTCTTCGGTCTGAGAACTCTCAGCCCATTCCCTGATGATGTCTTCATCCCGAGCATAGCAGTAGCACATTTCGCCTGGGTGGGAACCGAACGGGGCATGAACCACCGCGTCCACTAAAAAGTATGGGATTATGGTGCGGTCGGGGTAACGGCGTATCTCTTCGGTGGGGACTATCTCCTCGGCACTGATTATGAGCCGCTTGGCAGCGCGGGCCAGTTCAAAAGCAAAGCCGCTTATCCCCTCAATCTGGGCATTACCGTACCGGTCGGCTCTGTGGACGTGGATGAGGGCAACGTCTACGATTAGGGCTGGGAGCAATGCTACCTTCTGGCCTGTAAAGGGGCACTTTACCACTTTGGCCGCACTGGATTTAAGGGTATCGCTGCCAAGCATGGAGCGGACAGGTATAAAAGGAACCCCCATTGCCGCAGCCTTGAACCGCCAAGCTATGGCCCCGTTGGACCAATCGGAAACTACTTCAACTTGGCCGCTCTCTACTGCCCGCCGCAGGGCGCTTGAAACCCCATACACCTCCAGGCCTATGTAAGTTATCTCCACTTGCTTGACCAGGCCCGCGGCCAAGAGCAAATCCAGTTCCAAGACTCCTTGCCCGGCAATCCGGAGGTCTTTCTTCCCCTGGCGGATGATTTCCCGCGTGAGGGACATGGGGCAACGAACAGTTCCGTAAAGCTCAGTGGCCAAGTAATCGCCATCGTGGACGAATCGGCTTATGGCCTCCTGCTCAGTCATGAGCTTATCCACCAGGGCCTTGGGCTTCTGGCGGTTCCACTCCCGGAAAGCTTCAATGTCCGGAGGCTGGATGAGCTTTCCTTGCCCTTCTTCCACTATCTCAAATTCCAGCATAATCGCCTCCTATCCTGGTCTTCCCCTATAGTGTTGGTAATCTCGCCCCTGGACCAAGTCAGGAGCTAACCTTCTCGCCGGCCTCTCCCATTCCCCCAAGACCAGAACTGGCCTCAGGGGAGAAAGGTCCCTAAAAGACCCCCCAAGGATAGGCTCAGCGAGGGCTGCATAGGCGACTTGCCAGCCTTTCTCCCTCACCGGCTCCTTCCATCGGTCGGCCGTCTCTTGGGAAGGAGCGACCTGATATGTCGCCCCTACTGGCTCGCCACCCACGCTTTCCCTAAGAAGCTGAAGGGATTTCTTTGCCTTCTCCAAGTCCTTCCGAACCGCATTCCCCTTCCACTTGTTCTTCTCTTCCCTCTTCCTCGCCCTCAGCTCTTCAACTTTCTCTTCCCAATAGGAAACAGCATAGCCAAGGAATTCTCCGTCACCCAATAAGCGTCCGTAATGCTTGGGCATCTTCTCTTCAAACCCCAAGGCCCGTCTGGCAATAACCAAAGCCGCTGCTCGGTCTTTGTCCAGTAGGTGCTGCGGTGCATACTTTAAGGCCCCTATGACCGAAGTGTAAGCCGGACTCACCTCCACAACTTCAATCCCCTCCCTCCGAGCCAAGATTTTGACCTTTTCCAAAAGGCTCCGGTAGGCCCAATTTCCAAGCTTGCGCCTAAGGGCCGGCTTCCCATCCCCGCGCTCCCCTTTAGGCATGTGCCTGAGGCGCTCCAAAGCAATGGCCTTCCCCCTCTCTTTGGCCAGGCGAACTATCTGCCAGGCCGTAAGCCAGAGGATGTAATCCCGCACTTTCCTGGGCTTCCCGGAAAGGTCGGGGATGGGCACGGCCCCATGGGAGACCAAATTCCCATCCGAAGAAGCTTCAGCCAAGGCCACATGCTGCGGAACGGCATTGAGGTCAAGCCCTATTACTCCTTGGGCTTTGGTGATTGAAACCGGAGGAAGCTCTTCCTCAAAGGAGATGAAGGCATAGAGCTTGCCTTCCTTTCGGCGCAAGGTGACAGTGTAGGGGAACAAATCCCCCGTGGCTTCTGCTCTCATCAAGCGAGCCAGAAGCACTTTCCACTTATCCCTATCCCGTTTCACCCTGCGGATTACCTTGGCATAAACCCATTCCCTTTCCCCAACGTTGATGCGAAGGTAAAGGCAACCATCAACCCAGACCAGCCTCAGGTTCTTGTTGCCTTTTGCGTGCTTCTGGCCCACGGAAAAAAGCAAGCCTTGCCTTCTCTCCCTCCACTTCTCAAGAAGCTCATCCCTTCGTTTCCCGGAAAGGTGCTTTTTGGCAAGCTCCTCAAAGAGCTTTCTCCCTCCGAAGACCACCTTCTTCGGGCTCTGGCCAAGCTCCTTTAGGGAGGCAATGGTCATCTTAGCCTCTACCAATGCGCCGTAGGCGTAGCGGGAGTTGAGGTTGAATAGGGAAGGAAACTCCTTTAGGACTTCGCTCTCCTCCTTTCCCTCAAGGAGGCGCTTGAAGGCGAAGCGCATTGCTGAAGAGAAGCGGCACATGAGCTCGCTAACTGCTTCTTGGTCCTTTTGGCACTCAAAGCGCAGTTGGCATTGTAAAGTGAGCATAGCCATTAATCCACACCTAAAGGAGTGGCTACCCCTCCTATGGGCCTAAAATATTTTATGTCCGTGATTTCCCCTCGGCGCTCCTCTTTGGGCTTGAAGACGGCTTCCACCCTCATCCCTATGTAGACTTCCTCCGGCTTTACTTCCCCTAAGTAATGGACAAGCCCTCCATCCGCTCCCTCAAGCTTAACAAAAGCCAGGATTTGCGGTTTCTCTAAGTGGTTTTCCTCTAAATCCAGGTGGAGGATCGTGAAGGTATGGACTTCTCCCCGCGATGGGACTTCCACCCACTCTTCAAGCTTGGAGAAGCAGCGCTCGCAGTAGAGGCGAGCGGGAACGTATAGGATTCCGCATCGGGGGCACTTGGTCCCCATTATCCGAGCGTTATCCTTAATCTCTCGGAAAAAGCGCTCCCCCGCTATTCCCACGGTGTAGCGGCCGTAGAGGGGTATTTCGCCCCGCCAGGCTTTGATTTCTGTAATTCGCTCAACTTTTTCCAAAGTAGCCATAGCAAGCCTCCTCATTCCAGTGGCTTAAAGTAGAGGATATCAGTTATCGCCCCTTCCCTTTCCTCCGGCGGCTTCCAGACCGCTTTAACCCTCATACCAACATGCACCTTCCCCGGCTCCACTTCCCCCAAAAGGTGCATTATCCCCATCCCTTTGGAGGCACCGTCAATCTGGATGACGGCCGGTATTTGGGGCTCTTTAACCCGCACCATATCCCAGGTCACGTAGCAGATGGAGAAAGTGAGCACAGTGCCCGTATCCTTAAGGTAAACCCATTCATCGGTAGGGCGGAAGCAATGCTCACAGAACATCCTTGGGGGGACCATTATCCGGCGGCATTTCCGGCATTTCCGCCCGATGATACGCCCCTCTTTAAGCTCGGCCAAGTAGCGGCCTATAGCTACCCCAGCATCCCAGGCGTAGTGGAGCTTGGGATACCAAACGGTGTAGAGGATTTTGCCTTCCGCAAAGTCTTCTTCCTTGGCATATATCCCCGGAAACTCCTTTATGTGCACGCTCATAGGTGGCCTCCTTATTAGGATTTGCCAGCGCGGCGCTTCAGTATGTAGAGGGAGAAGACGATTACCAGTATCATGAAGGAAAGCACGCCTAACTCCATAAGTATTGCACGGAACATTTCCAGGTTCCCTTCCAAAATGAGCCGGGATTGCTCGGCAGTTATTATGAGGACACGCCGCACCGTAGCTATAAGCCCTACTATGAGGAAGGGCTCACAAGTAAGCTCATGCTGGCGGACCGATATGCCGACGGTGTGGAGGATTTCCACCAGCATCAGGACAACCAATAAGGAGTCAAGGATTTGGAGGACTTCTTGGGCCAAAGTCCGCCCTAAGATGGCGGTAACAAACTCCTTGCCGGCCTCAAAGAGAACCACTACCGCCGTTGCTGCTAAAAGTAGGCCCGCAGCAATGTAGATTACATTTTCCACCAATTTCCAAATTTGGTCCAAATCTATGTTCTTCATCACCCCACCTCAAAGGCGATAGGCATGCATTCGGTATTGTAAGCCCATCCTAATCGGCCTTGCCGGTCTATGAGGATTATCCCGCCTCTCCCGCCCACTCTCCTTTCAAGGATTTTAATAGCTTCTTGAGCTGCCTCCTCAGGATGCAAGCCCTGCCCCAAAAGGTCGCAAGCGGTCTTGGCCAGAACCACTCTCATTATCGCTTCCCCTATCCCTGTGGCGGAAGCGGCCCCGGTTAAATTATCGGCGTAGGTTCCGCAACCTATTAGGGGCGTATCCCCGATGCGGCCGGGCAATTTGCCGATGAGGCCTCCGGTGGAAGTAGCGGCGGCCACGTTGCCATCCGCATCTATAGCCACAGCTCCTACAGTATCGCCTTCGTAGGGGAAAGAGCCAGCGTTCCTCCACTGAGCTCTTTGCCTTTCCGTTATCAGGCTTTCCAAAGGCACTTCTTCCAGGCCATATAACCTGGCCAGCCTCAATGCCCCATCCCCTACGATTAGTATGTGGGGAGTCCTTTCCATAACCATCCGAGCCAGAGATACCGGATGGAGGATGTTCCGCACTGCCCCGACTGCCCCCGCTTTTAGGGTTGAGCCATCCATTATAGCCGCATCCATTTCCACCTGGCCTTCCCGAGTCAGGGCAGACCCCCTACCCGCATTGAAAATTGGGTCCTCTTCCATAGCCCTTACCGCTTCTTCCACCGCATCTAAAGCCGAGCCGCCGTTCTTAAGAATTTCAAACCCTCTTAAGGCCGCTTTACGGCAGCCCTCCTCCCGCAATGCCAGGATTTCAGGCGGGACTTTGGCCGCGCCTCCGTGGACTAAAATTGCCGGCTTCATATGCCAAGTATAACCACCGTGCCTACTTGCATTAGGTCACCCCAAGCCTGGGCAAGACCACGCTTAGGGTTGCCTGGAACCTGCCTCTTACCGGCTTCCCCCCTGAGCTGCCAGAAGATTTCGGCTACCTTCATCAGGCCAGCCGCCGCTATCGGGTTACCTACACCCAGAAGTCCACCCGAAGGGGAGCTGGGAAGCCAATCGGGCTCGCTCTCCTTATCTCGGTCAAAGCGCCCCCTGGCCGCATCCTCAGGAGCCTTACCCCTGTCGGCCAGAAGTAATCCCTCCAAGTGGTGGAGTTCCTTGTAGTCAAATGGGTCATAGGGCTCCACTATGTGGATTTCCTTCCGCGGCTCCTTTATCCCGGCCATCTTATAGGCCATCCTGGCCGCTTCCTCCACGTAAACGGGGTAAGAAAGGTCGCGGTTGGTCCAATAGGCGGTATCAAGGGCCCATCCTACCCCTTCAATCCAAACTGGCTTATTGGTGACGCGGCGGGCTACATGCTCAGCAGCAAGGACAATCGCTACCGCACCATCGGATATAGGGCTTACATCCAGGCGCTGGACAGGCCAGGCCAAAACTTCGGAATTGAGCACATCCTGCACAGTTATGTTAGGATCGCCCAGCAAGGCACAGGGGTGGTCGGCAGCATTGCGCCTATTCTTGACGGTAACGTAGGCTATGTCTTCCTTCCTAAGGCCATAGCGGGTCATGTAGGCATTCATTTCCAGGGCGAAAATCCAGAGGAGGTTGGGGCCCAAAGGCCTTTCTGTTGTGTGGTCAAAGATGGTGAGGAATGCACCTTGGGGGTGAGGCATGCATGAGGACATCTTTTCCTCGCAGACCACAAGGCAGGTGTCAAATACTCCCGAAGCCACGTGGTACCAGCCCTGGATTACGGCGAATACTCCGGTTCCTCCGCCGACGTAGCAGCGAATGTAGGGTTTACCCCATGCCCCGGCCCCGTCCGAAAGGTATTCAGATTTCATGTGGACGGCATCAAAGGCATCGGGAGCGGAGCCGAGGACCACGCAGTCAATATCATCCAAGGTCATTTCGCAAGATTCCAGGGCCATGGAGGCAGCTTCCCAAGCCAGCTCTTTGGCCGTCTCCTGAGCCCTGCGGACAAACTTAGTCATGCCTGCTCCTACTATGGCTACCCTCGGCATCGTTGCCTCCTTAAGCGAGTGTTTAGATGCTCAGTATTACTGCAGCCCCGCTGGTGGTGGGGATTCCACGCCATCCGAAGGCCAAACCCACTTGAGCATCAGGGATTTGGCGTTTGCCGGCCTCCCCCCGCAGTTGGAAGACCACTTCCATAACTCTGGCCAGGCCGGAGGCATCAAGCATGTGGCCCATCCCCAAATTCCCACCCGAGGGGTTCACAGGAAATTCCCCCTCCAGGGAGGTATAGCCCTCTTCGGTCAGTATGCCGGCCTCTCCGGGAGCACAGAGCCCAAGGGCTTCCATGTGCTGCAATTCCTTGTAGGCAAAGGTATCGTCAATCTCGGCAAAATCAATTTCGTGGCGAGGGTTACGGATGCCGGCTATCTCGTAGGCCATTTTGGCCGCTTTCGTAGCGTAATCGGCCCTGGCCCAAGGGCGAGATTCAAGCCAGAAGGTGTCGTTGGCCCAGCCTATTCCCCGGATCCAGATGGGTTTATCTGAGAGGGCCCTCGCCACCTCCCCCGAGGCCAGCACCATGACTATAGCTCCATCGGCATGGCGGCTTATTTCCAAGGAGGTCAACGGCTCAGCAATGGGTTCGGAGGCAAGGACGTCCTCAGGGGTGAGTTTGGCGGGATATGAAGCCAGGGGATTGAGTAGAGCGTTTTGACGGTTCTTAGCCACTACCATAGCGCATTGCTTGTGGGTAGTTCCGGTCTCGGCCAAGTAGCGGCGCATTTCCATCCCCGCAACAGCATAGGGGTGGAAGGCCAAAGGCCTGTTGAATATTGGGTCCAGGGCAAAAGCTAAGAGGTGGGAGTGGTAGAGGATATTGGAGGCTTTGGAGTGGGACTCTACTACTACGATGTCAAACTGGCCAGTCTTTATTTGGAGGAAAGCGGCGGCAAGGCCGTGGATACCATCGCCGCAAACGGTATGTACTGGCTTCAGGACTCCGCCCAATTGGTCAGGGACGTATTCGTCAAAGATGCTTGTTCCCTCATTGAAGTCTTCGGAAACGGTGACAAAGCTTTGGACGTCTTTCCTGGGGTTTATGCCTGCTTCTTCGTAGGCCTTTGTAGCGGCTTCAAACATGAGTTCTTTGTAGGAGACTTCAGGGGTCAAAGGGCGGAAGCCGGCGTAGCCTACTCCTATGATGGCAACCTCTTTGCTCATGGCTCATCTCCTCGTTGAGGTTTTGGCTCACAAAGCCGCTTTTTTTATTTTAACCGATTCCCCCAAAAAGGCAAAAATGAGAGAGGCCAGGCCGTAAACGACCCAGCTAAAATTGCGAAGGGCGCTTCCAGCGCCCTATTTTTCCCCCACCCTCGTTAGCTGAGGGTTCGCCAGCGTCTTGGGCCCACTCGCGGCGGGGTTGCTAATGTGGGCTACTCGCTCCCTTTTTGTTCTGGGGGCACATCCCCCATACCCCCTGCCAGGAGGCCTGCGGCCCCCTGGACCCTTCGTTTGCCCACCCCCGTGGGCTCTGGGTTTGCCAGCGTTTTAGGTCCCACTCGCGGCGGGGTTGCTAATGTGGGCGACTCGTTCCCTCTTTTGAATTTGTGGGGGGGCATCCCCCACAGCCCCCCGCCAGGGGGCTACGCCCCCTGGACCCCTCGTTTGCCCACCCCCGTGGGCTGAGGGTTCGCCAGGGTTTTGGGTCCCACTCGGGGCGGGGCTACAGGGGTGGGCTACTCGTCCCCTATTTTTAGCTTTTGGGGGCACATCCCCCAAGCCCCCTGGGAGGGGGTGCGCCCCTCCACCCCCTTGACCCGCCCCCGCGGGCTAAGGGTTCGCCAGCGTCTTGGGTCCCACTCGTGGCCGGGTTGCTAATGTGGGCTACTCGCTCCTCTTTAAGGTTTCGTGGGGGGGGGATACCCCCCACAACCCCCCGCCATGGGGCTTCGCCCCCTGGACCCCTCGTTTGCCCACCCCCGTGGGCTAAGTGTTCGCCAGCGTTTTGGGTCCCACTCGGGGCGTGTTTGAAAATTTGGAGGCACATCCCCCAAACCCCCTGGTAGGGTGCTGCGCCCCCTCCACCCCCGTTGGCTTAGGGTTTGCCAACGTTTTGGGTTCCACTCGCGGCGGGTTAACCTCTCCCCTGCCCCTTTCCCGAAGCGGGGAGGGAAGAACCCCGCCAAATTTTCCTGCTCGTTCCCCTATTTGCCCCCGCTTTCACAGGGGCGGTATAATTAATTCCGGAGGCAAGGATGGGGGATAAAAGGGCTGTTGATGAGCTTTCAATTGAGGAACTGGAACGGCTCCTCCTCCTAAAGAAAATGGAGGCCAGGGCTAAACAGAGGGAACGCTTAGCAGCGGAGGGTCGCGCTCTCCCCAAAGGCGGCTTGAATTATGAGGCCTTGCCCACTGTAGAGCCCAGGCCCAAAAGGCTTAAACGTTGGCAAGAAAGCTTCCTCCTTTCCCTGGAAATTATCGCCCTGGTTGCTTTGCTGGCAGTGGTGGCCTTGTCTTTCATTAACATCCATTCCTTGAACAGAGAAGCAGCCCAAATCTTAGGAGGAGCTACCCCCACTCCAACCCCGGTAATTGATGTCGTGATCCTGCCCGGTAGACCACCCCAGCCATCGGGGGATTTGCCTTCTCCGTATAAGGACAAGGTAAAGCCAGCTCCCCCTATAGCTATTCCCACCCCCAAACCCGGCGCCCCCACTCGCATCGTAATCCCGGCCATAGGGGTTGATGCCCCAATAGTAGAAGGGGACGGTTGGGAAGAATTGAAAAGAGGGGTCGGGCACCACATCGGCTCGGCTAACCCTGGCGAGAGGGGAAATATGGTGCTCTCAGGACACAATGATATCTTCGGGGAGGTCTTCAGGGACTTGGATAAGCTGGACTTGGGGGATGAGATTATCGTTTACGCCGGCGAGGTCCCCTACAGGTACGTTGTGAAAGCTAAGAAAATAGTGGAGCCAACCGATGTAAGCGTTATGGCTCCAACTACTACCCCCATCGTGACCCTGATAACTTGCTACCCTTACCGGATTGATACTCACCGGTTGGTTATTGTGGGAGAGCTTTCCCAGTGAAGTTCCATCTGGCTTTCCTCCTTATGGGCTTCACTTTTACCATAACCCAGGCCATCATGGTCCGAGAGCTGATGGTGGCCTTCTTGGGGAATGAGCTATCCATCGGCCTCGTTTTAGGTTGCTGGCTCATCCTGGAAGCGCTCGGAAGCATAGCCATGGCCCGCTTCCTCCTCCGCTTCAGTAGCCCACTTCTATACCCATCTTTGCAAGTCCTTTTGGCTCTGGCTTTGCCTTTATCTCTGCTCCTGGCTTTCTCCATCCGGACCATCCTGGGGGTTGTGCCGGGCCAGGGCCTTAACCTATGGGCCATTTCTCTCGCCTCTTTCTTCATCCTCTTGCCGATAGGGATAATAGATGGCGCAATGTTCACGGCCGCTTCTGAAACTTTTGCCCGCTATACAGGGAAAGGCATCCCGGCAATCGGCCAGGTTTACGTTTTAGAGGCGATGGGAGGCATAGCCGGGGGCATCCTTTTCACCTACCTCTTCTCCTCTCTCCCTTCCTTCCGCACGGTGTTAGTCATCGTGGCTCTCAATTTGATTTCGGCCCTTTCCTTGAGCACGGGTGTCGGGAAAAAGGCCTGGCCACTTATCATAGCCATTCTGTTGGTGGACCTGGCTTTTCTCTCCCCAGGTCTGGAAGGAGCTTTGGAGCGCTTTGCAACCGGGATTCAATGGCGAGGGTATGATCTTGCTTTCTACGGGAACTCGGTTTACGGCAATGTAGCCATCGTCCGATTGGGCGAGCAATATACCCTCTTCTCCAATGGCATACCCATAATCACTGCGCCCTTCCCGGACTTGAACTTCGTCCAGGACTTGGCTCACATCCCCTTGCTTTTCGTCCGAGAGCCAAAGCGTTGCCTAATTGTTAGCGGTGGGGCTGGAGGGCTTATCCGGGAATTGCTCAAGTACCCATGGGAGAGGATTGATTACGCCGAAATTGACCCCCTCTTATTGAAGGCCTTGCGCGCTCTCCGCATCCCATTAGCCGAGGAAGAGCTGGGCAACCCAGTGGTCCACGTCTACTACGTTGATGGCCGCCTGCTCGTGCGGGAAAAGGCCCTTGAGAGGAATCCGCCGACTTACAACCTAATCATCGTTAACCTCCCTTACCCTTCAACCCTGCAGCTCAATCGCTTTTACACCCGCGAATTTTTCTCCCTGGCCCGGAGGATTCTGGATAAGGACGGGGTCTTAGTGCTGATGGCTCCCGGTTCCCTCACCTACTTAAGTCCGGCAATGCGCGACCTAAATTTTTCCCTTTACTCCACCCTGAAGGAAACCTTCCCTTACGTCTTCGCCATCCCTGGCGATGGGGTCAACCTTTGGCTAACATCTTGGGGGGTTAACTTTGAGGAAATCGGGGTTGAGGAGTTGGTGAAGCGTGCTGGAGAGCGCCTCCTCCAGGACACCATAGTTCAGGAAAGGTACATAAGGCTGCGGTTTGAGCCGGCCAGGCTTTCGTGGTTCAAAGGGGAACTGGCCGTAAGCAAATCCCCACCAAACACCGACTTGAAGCCGCTTGGGCTTCTGTATGGGCTTTCTTTCTGGAACGAAATGTTCGCCCCTGCCTTTGGGAAGTATTTTGACCTACTTTCCCGCCTGCGCTTCTGGCACCTGGCTTCTTTCATCTTAATCCTGACATCAATCCTTGGCCTCCTAATCGGCCTGGGGAAATTGAAGGCTCCGGGGATAATGCCCTTAGTGGTGGCCTCCACGGGGTTCGGAGGGATGTGCTACGATTTGGCAATCATTTTCGCCTTCCAGATATTCTATGGCTACATCTACCGGGAGATAGCCTTGCTGGTTGCTGCTTTCATGGCCGGCCTGAGCCTCGGGGGCTGGTTCATGAGCCGAAGGGCGGAAGAGGGGAACGAGTGGAACAAGATTATGGCGATTGAAGGCGGGCTTGTAGCCCTATGGCTTTCCTTCCCCCTGCTCCTTCTGACCATCTACCGTTGGGGAGGCGCAGCCAGCACTCCCCTGCTTTTACTTTTGAATGCTTTAGGCGGCTTCATGGTAGGGATGGAATTTCCTCTGGCCAGCAAGGTTTACTCTCAGGGACGGAAATTGAGCCAAGCAGCAGGCATCATGTACGGAGCGGACCTTTTGGGGGCTTTCCTTGGTTCAGTGGTGTTTTCGGTTGGGCTTTTGCCACCCCTGGGGTTGACAGGTAGTTGCTGGATTGTAGCTTTGCTTAAAGCCGGAAGCTTCGGCTTAGTCATTCTTTCCGTAATCCGGCGGGAAAATGCTCGCCAAATGTGATTGTTTGCGGTTTAAAACCTTGTGTGGTATACTTGGCTTCGCCGAATAAGCCTTTTAAAGGAGGACCATGGAGGAAGTTACGGGTTTTGCCTTTTTCCCTCCCCCTCCCCGTTCCATAAAGGATACGGGGCTTAACCTGGGCCTTTTGCTTGACCTCACCCTTAAAACGCTTTACCTTGAAGGCTTTATGACTGGCGCCCAGATAGCAAACGCCCTCGCCCTCCCCTTTGCCGGAGTTATGGATAAAGTCCTGGAAATAATGAGGCGAGAACACCTCTGTGAAGTAAGGGGAAGTAAAGCGGTAAGTGAGCATGCCTTTGAGTATACCTTGACCGATAAGGGGACGGAAAAAGCGAAGGAAGCGATGGAACGCTCCCAATACGTTGGGCCGGCGCCTGTCCCCTTGGAGGATTACAGGAAGGCAATGAAAGCTCAGCCCCTTTCCGCTGCAGCTGTAACCCCTGAGAGCTTGCGGAAAGCTTTATCCCACTTGGTATTAGGGGAAGACATCCTACGCCAACTTGGGCCGGCCGTAACCATGGGCCATTCCCTCTTCATTTATGGCCCCCCCGGCAACGGCAAAACGGCTATATCCGAAGCTATCGGTAAGCTCATCTCCCAGCACTCCATATTTATACCCTATGCCGTAGAAGTGAACGGACACATCATCAAAGTTTATGACAACCTAAACCACAAGTTGGTAGTCCAGGGGGCTGAGGCCATAATTCAGTATGACCGACGCTGGCTCTTGGCCCACAGGCCTTTCATAGCCGTGGGAGGGGAATTGACCCTGGAGAACCTTGACCTAATTTACAATGAAATCACCCGCTACTACGAAGCCCCTCTTCAGATGAAGGCCAATGGTGGCATGCTCCTAATTGACGACTTTGGCCGGCAGCAAGTCCGCCCTCAGGATATACTCAACCGCTGGATTGTCCCTCTGGAAAAGAGGGTGGATTACTTAACACTCCACACCGGCCTCAAGATAGAGATACCGTTTGAGGTTTTCGTAGTCTTCTCCACGAACCTACCCCCTTCCCGGCTGGTGGATGAAGCTTTCCTGAGGAGGATAAGGCACAAAGTTGAAGTTAGGAACCCAACCTTTGACGAATATCGCATCATCTTCCGCAAGGAATGCGAGGCCCGAGGCATCCCCTACGACGAGAACGCCTTGGTTTACCTGCTGCGGGAATACTACGTAAAGCAGAAAGTGCCCCTAAGAGCTTGTCATCCTCGGGACCTTTTGGACCAGCTTGTATCCATTGCCAGCTACACCAAAAGGCAACCTCGCCTTACTAAAGAGCTCATTGATGAAGCTTGGGCTGCCTATTACCTTTCCATCCAGAAACAGGAGAAGAGCTCATGAAGAGGCTTTGGCGTCCGTGGAGGATAAAATACATCCTTTCCCCTAAGCCCTTGAACTGTGTCCTTTGCGAAAAAATTGCCGACAACAAGGACCGAGAAAATTACATCCTCTATAGAAGCCACAAAGGCTGCATAATGCTGAACCTCTACCCCTACAACAGCGGCCACCTTATGGTGGTCCCTTTCCGGCATGTCCCAAGCCTTGAGGATTTGGATGAGGAGGAGCTTTTGGACTTCATTAAACTCACCGTCAAGGGGATAGAGGCCCTGCGCCGCGCCCTTAACCCCGAAGGGTTCAACATCGGTATAAACATCGGCAAGGTAGCCGGAGCAGGGATAGAGGACCACGTTCACCTCCACATCGTCCCCCGCTGGGGTGGTGATACCAATTTCATGCCGATAATGGCCGAAACAAAAATCATCCCTGAACTTCTGGAACAGACCTACGATAGGCTTGTAAGGCATTTCAAGGAGGGGTGAAATGGCTCACCCTCTGGTAGAGCTTGCCCGTAAGACAATTGAAGCTTACGTAAAAGAAGGGAAGGTCATAGAGCCTCCGAAGGAGCTAACCCCGGAGATGAAGGAGAAGGCAGGAGTTTTCGTTTCCATCCACAAGCACGGAGAGCTACGCGGGTGCATAGGCACAATTGAGCCAACTCAGCCCAATGTGGCTATGGAGGTAATACAGAACGCCATAAGTGCCGCTACGAGGGACCCGCGCTTTCCACCCGTTAGGCCTGATGAATTGCCTTACCTGGAGATAAAAGTTGACGTCCTTTCGCCCCCGGAGCCTGTATCCGGGCCAGAGGATTTAGACCCCAAACGCTACGGCCTGATAGTCCAATCGCTGAAACACCCCTGGAAGCGAGGCTTGCTCCTCCCCGATTTACCCGGGATTGAGACCGTGGAACAGCAGATTTACTGGACCAGGGTCCACAAGGCCGGCATAACCGACCCCAACGAGCCAGTTCAGATGTTCAGGTTTGAAGTCAAAAGGTACACATGAGGGGGAAAAATGCCCTACATTCCTCCTACCCTCTTGAAGAAGCTCTACGTTAAAGGAAGCCTCTCCAACACCGAGGAAGGCTTTGCTTTCAAGCTGAAGAACACCCTTGCCCCAGGAACCATCGTAGCCTTTAAAGCCCTCGTTGTGGATGGGAATCCTTGCGCGTTGGAGAGCGTTTGCCTCATAACGGCTTCTGGTGAGAGGCCGGCAGCAGGAGTGGGTTCCAAAACCCCCTTCTTACTGGAGATTAACCGAGAGGTAACGGTGGCAGTTAAGGGCTTGAAGCTTGAACCGGGCCACCACAAAATCACCGTTAAAGTGAGCACGAAGGAGGTTGGGGACCTGGAAATACCGGTGGAGGACGAAATTTGAAAGGGAGCCTTGAGCTCCTCCAGAAGGCCTGGGAAACAAGGCAGGCTCACTTCCCTCCCAAGCTCTTTGTGGATTACCCCTCCCAAACTTTACCTATAAGCGTTACTGGGAAGTATTGCGCCCTGAATTGCGCCCATTGTGGTGGCCATTACCTTGCCTCCATGAAGACCGTGGAAGAAGCCCATTGTTACTTGGATTCGGCCACAAGCCTCCTCATATCCGGCGGGTGCGACCACAACGGGAAAGTCCCAATTTTAGCCAAGCTCGGAGGGATAAAGGCCATCGCTCCCGGCCGCCGGCTGAACTGGCATGTGGGGCTCATAAGCGAAGACGAAGCTTTAGCCATAGCCCCTTTCGTCCATGTAATCTCCTTTGACTTCGTGGGCGATGATAGGGTGATTGAAAGGGTTTACAAGCTGAAAAAAACCGTTCGGGACTACGTGGAAACCTACCGCATGCTGCGGAAGCATTTTCGGGTAATCCCCCACATAACCATAGGGCTTGATGGCGGCAGGATAGGCCATGAACGAAAGGCTTTGGAGATATTGGCCGAAGAGGGGGCTGAAGGCCTAATCTTCATCGTCTTCATCCCTACCCCTGGCACTGAGTATGCCCTTCGGCCGCCGCCGCCAGTTGAGGAAGTAGCCTCCATTTTGGCCGAAGCCCGCCTCCTTTTCCCCAGAACCCCCATAGCTCTGGGATGCATGCGCCCTCGCGGGGATTACAGGAGAAAGCTTGACCCCTTAGCCATCATGGCCGGAATTAACCGCATAGTTAACCCCTCTAAAGAAGGCATCCAAAAGGCAATTGAGCTTGGCTTAAGCCTTGAAAGAACCTCCGAATGCTGCGCACTTGACCTCTGAGTGCCAAAGTGCTATATTAGTTTACCAATTCAGGGGGACGAGCCTCCGCCAGAAGGAGGGATAGATGGAAGGTAAAATCAATCTGGAAAGGGAGAAAGCCCGCCTCATGCAAGAGAAATTGCAAATTGAGCAGGAGCTGGAGAAACTCCGGGAGAACCTGAAGAGCGAGTTTGAGTTGGATATAAACGGTCTTTCCCCCGACCTTTACGAGCGAGATAAGATTGTAGCCCTAATAGAAAGCCTGGAATTCCGGCGCACTTCCATTGAAAGGGCACTTAAAGCTATAGAAAAAGGGACTTACGGGATATGCGAGCGCTGTGGTTCCGAGATAGACCCGGCTCGGCTTGAGGCCAGGCCCGATGCTACGCTCTGCCTTAAGTGCCAAGAAGAGGTGGAGAGGCTGCTCAAGCGCCGAAGGACGGAAAGGGAACCCTTTTGACAAAACCATCGCATTTTGTTACAATTAGCACAAACTATGGCCGAAGGATTTGGGAAGGAAGCGCCAAAAAGGGCGACTTTGGGGGTTAACCCTTATCCCCCTTTTATTTTTGCCCCGGAGGTGAGAGATGAAAGGGATGGTGGAAATCCGATGGCATGGAAGGGGAGGGCAAGGGGTGGTTACCGCCGGGGAAATCCTGGCCGAAGCAGCCATGGAGGAAGGGAAGTACTTCCAGGCCTTCCCCGATTACGGCCCCGAAAGGATGGGGGCACCTATAAAAGCCTACACCCGCATAAGCGATTCCCCGGTTGAAATCCATTCCCAAATTACCTCCCCAGACATCGTAGTCGTCGTAGACCCTACCCTCATCGGCCTTGTGAACGTGGCCGAGGGGCTGAAAGATGGCGGCACAATAGTCCTGAACACATCCCTTTCCCCTCAAGAGGCCAGGGAAAAGTTGGGCCTTGAGGGGAAGAACGTAAGAGTGTTCACAGTAGATGCTTCCCAAATCGCCATGAAGTATTTTGGCCGGAACATCCCCAATACCCCGATGCTTGGGGCCTTAGTCAAAGCCACCGGACTTGTCTCCCTGGAAAGCGTAATCCGCTTGACCGAAGAGAGGCTTGGCACGAAGGTCAGCGAAGACATAATTCAGGCCAACGTCAAAGCCATAAAAGAAGCCTATGAAACCGTAAAGGAGGGGTAAGATGGCCGAGCTTAAAGGTTGGAAGGAGTTACCCCTGGGGGCAGTAGTCCTTGAACCGGGAAGTTCTGCTGAGTATATCACTGGGACTTGGCGCAGCAGGCGCCCGGTTAGAGATGAGGAAAAGTGCACCCACTGCATGATATGCTGGGTTTACTGCCCCGATTCAGCCGTAATTGTGAAGGACGGCAAAGTGCAAGGGTTTGATTACGACCACTGCAAGGGCTGTGGGATATGCGCCCACGAGTGCCCTGTCAAGGTAGAAGCCCATGCCGTGACCGGAAAGCCGGGCAAGGTCATTCAGATGGTGGAGGAGGTGTGAGATGGCGAAGCAAATCGTCAAAGCTCTTGACGGGGCCAAGGCTGTAGCCGAAGCCATGCGCCAAATAGAGCCCGATGTTGTAGCGGCTTACCCAATCACCCCCCAGACCGAGATAGTGCAGACTTTCTCCCAGTTTGTAGCCGATGGCCTTGTGAACACGGAGTTCATCCCTGTGGAATCGGAACATGCCGCCATGAGCGCTTGCATCGGTGCTTCGGCAGCTGGCGCAAGGGTTATGACCGCTACTGCGGCCAACGGTCTGGCCCTAATGTGGGAGACCCTCTACATCGCTGCCTCTCTGCGCCTCCCAATTGTTATGAGCGTGGTCAACAGAGCCCTCTCCGCTCCCCTCAACATCCACTGCGACCACTCCGATTCCATGGGGGCAAGGGATGCCGGCTGGATTCAAATCTTCGCCGAGAACCCCCAGGAGGCCTACGATAACACCATCCAAGCTATCCGCATCGCCGAGCACCCGGATATCCTCCTTCCGGTTATGTCCATGCAGGATGGGTTCATAACCGGGCATGGGGTGGAAAGGGTTGAGGTTTTGGAGGATAAAGCGGTTAAAGAATTTGTGGGGGAATACAAGGCCCTCTACTCCCTTCTGGACATAGACCAACCCAAGACTTTCGGAGCCTGGGCTTTCTACGATTACTACTTTGAGTTCAAGCGCCAGCAGACCGAGGCCCTTTCCAAGGTTCCCCAGGTGGTTAGGGAGATAGGCAAAGAGTATGGGGAGCTTTCCGGCCGCTACTATGACTTGTTCTCGGCCTACGAGTTGGACGATGCCGAGGTGGCGATTGTGGTTCTGGCCTCTACGGCCGGAACGGCAAGGGTAGTGGTCCGCAAGCTTCGCCAGGAGGGAATCAAAGTCGGCCTCCTTAAGCCCAGGCTTTACAGGCCTTTCCCCGGGAAAGAGCTGGTGGAAGCCTTGAAGCATGTAAAGGTCATAGGGGTTATGGACCGCTCCATAGCTTTCGGCTCAATTGAGGGGTGTGGGCCGCTTTTCCTGGACCTGTGCGCTTCCTTCTACACTTACGGCAACGGGAAAGGCCCCCAGATTGTTGATTACATCTTCGGCCTGGGTGGCCGGGATATACTGCCGGAGCAGATTGAGGGCATGGTGAAGGAACTACTTCGCATCGCCGAGACTGGGCAAGTCCCTTACAGGGTAGGCTATTTGGGCCTTAGGGAATAAAGCGAAGGAGGGGTTGAGATGACGGTGGAAACCAAGATAAACCTCAAGGAGTTGGCGAGCAAGCCGGAGAAATTTGCCCCTGGCCACAGGCTATGCGCCGGTTGCGCCGAGGGGATAATCGTGCGGCAGGTTTTGAGCGCAATTGATGAGCCGGTAGTTGTGGCTACTGCTACCGGCTGCTTGGAAATTGCCACTTCCATGTACCCGAATACGGCTTGGCGAGTCCCCTGGATACACAATGCCTTTGAAAACGCAGCCACCACTGCGGCCGGGGTAGAAGCCGCTTACAAAGCTTTGGTCCGCAAGGGCAAGATTCAAGACCGCAACGTCAAGTTTTTGGTCTTTGGTGGTGACGGTGCCACTTACGATATCGGCCTGCAGTGGATTTCGGGGGCCTTTGAGAGAGGACACCGCATCGTCTACATCTGCCTCAACAACGAGGCTTACATGAACACGGGAATCCAGAGGTCCAGTGCTACTCCGCTTGGTGCCCATACTACGACTTCTCCGGCCGGTGAGGTAATCCCCGGTAAAATCCAATGGCGCAAGCCTATAACGGAGATAATGGCCGCCCACAACATACCCTATGTCGCTCAAGCCTCCCCAAGCCACTGGCGGGACCTGATGATTAAGGTGCGCAAGGCCGTTGCTGCCGATGGCCCTGCCTTCATAAACATCTTTTCCGACTGTAACCGGGGCTGGCGCCACGATACTGCTACCACGATTGAAGTTTCCAGGCTGGCTGTGGAGACTTGCTATTGGCCGCTGTTTGAAGTTGAAAATGGAGTTTGGAAGCTTAACTACAAGCCCAGGGAGAAGAAGCCGGTAGAGGAGTGGCTAAAGGCTCAGGGTCGGTTCCGCCACCTCTTCCAGCCCAAATTCCGCCACCTCATTGACGAGATTCAGGCCAAAGTAGACCAGGAGTGGGAGAAGCTTCTGGAACGCTGTGGGGAAAAGCAGTAAGAAGTAAGCCCCCAGGACTTTCCAGTTTTCATGGCTGTGGGCTGATGAGCAAACTTAGGTCCCCAGCCAGCCCTGGTGTTTAAAGCCTTTGGGTTAGGGATTTCAGCCGGAATTAACTTGCTCTATGGCCCCAATTTTAACCCAACAATAACCCATTTTCAAAGAACTGGAAAGCCCTGGAAGCCCCTTGTCACCCCCGTGTCAAGTCAAATGATAATGTTACCAGGCGATAGTGGGGTTTGAAGGCACTGTAAGAGTAACCCCAGGCAATGCATTGGGTAAGGAGAAAAGCTCCTCCACAAGCTGGTAAATCTCCTCCCTCAGGGCCAAAAGTTCCCGCTTTTTCTCCTCAGAAAGCACCCCTGTCTCACAAAGCCGGTCCAAAGGAGGACGAGCACAATCAAATCGCCTCTTGACCCGATTAGATTGCCCATCTGGGGCCGGGATTACCTCTTTGGCCACAAGTTTCCTAACCGGCTGGAAGAAGTTGAAGTAAACCCAAACCTTTTGATAGATTTGGTTCAGAATAAGGGTTTGAGCTACCGTATCCAATCGGTCGTAACCTAAAAGGCTCCGAACAATAAAACCATTCCTCTGCTCAACAAACCGGTTATCGTTCTTGTGATAAGGTCGGCTGCGGGAGAAAACAACGCCGGGAATTTTCTCCTGCCAGAAGCAGAGGAGGTGAGCATTGAAAAAGGCTGTATCATTGTCAGGATGAATTTCCAGGATGGGGAATGGAATGCACTGCAGGATGAAAAGAAAGGCATCTTGCATCACAAGGTAGCTCTTACCAAGCACGGCCACCAATTCCACCCAGCCGGTAGCAATATCCACCATTTGCAGGGTATGGACATATTCTCCTGAGGCTGAAAGGCCGCAATGGTGCACAAGGTCCACCTCCATATGCCCTGGCTCGTCAAGGTTGTAGGGAAGCCGGAGCATAGGAACTTCCCTGCGCCAGGCCCTGTGAAATAGGGAAAATATTTCACAGGGCATGGGTTGCGGTCTTGTAAGGAATGAGGGGCAGGGCGAGGTTTATCCCTATGTAGGCTATTTAGTATACGCTTATTTTGGCCAACTTTCCCTCCTTTTCAGGGGTAAGGTGGAGATCTTCCCAGCGGGCCCTGTGAAATAGGGAAAATATTTCACAGGGCGGGCCAGATTTTTAGCGGTGGAAAGGAGGACAGGCTGGAGCCTTTCGGCGCAAGGGTAATCCAGAGCTTGGGCAGCCGGAGCGATGATTGCACGAGTGTCAGAGCTATAGGAGGGGCCTCGCTCTTTGGTCCGGTGGCGACGTTTAAGGTCCGTTTTGAGTAGGCGGATTAAAATCGGTGTAGGCTTCCATTTCATCCAGTAGGCGGCTCCGTTCTTGGCGGTTTGCTTTCTGATAGCGCTTCTTCATTCGGCGCAAGTATTGGTATCGCTCTTTTACCATGTCCATCTTGACCTCCGGTAACATTATCATTTGAGCGAACCGTGCGGCCTCGGTAACAGTGATAGATCAGGTGGCGTTGACAAGAAAAGAGTAGAGAGTATAATAAGAGCAAGAGTTGGAATTGAAAGGTTGTTCAACAAAGCACATTTGAGATGCAAGGGAGCACGATGAAGAGCATTAGAGTTGTTTTGGCTGCTGATTGCTTGATGGAGAAGACAGGGATAAGGGCTGAACTTAATAATGCTGATGGGATTAAGGTTATTGGAGAGGCAGCTAATGGCGATGAAGTGCTTCACCTTGTCGGGGAACTCCGCCCGGACGTTTTTGTTTTGGTCGTGGTGATGCCTGGCCTTGTTGGAGTGGAGGCAACTAGTGCTTTATCCATTTTTGATTTTCGGATATGAGCGGGCCAACTTCTGGCGGGCATCCCGCGAGGTGAATTGCCAATGAACGGTTACCCGCACTTCGTTCCTCAACTTAACCCATGCGGCCAC
>Ga0078972_1002822_pt1 | contig 55367 bp, 46 predicted proteins | sample YelNatPaOPGAMG01_FD_67568 | JGI IMG/M metagenome (GOLD analysis project Ga0078972, IMG submission 67568) | Hot spring thermophilic microbial communities from Obsidian Pool, Yellowstone National Park, USA - OP-RAMG-01 (SPADES assembly) (version 2) | ecosystem: Environmental > Aquatic > Thermal... | reverse complement strand
CTTCCTTTTCTATTATTTGTCCTTTCCGGGCAAGTTTAAGAACACCTCTTTTATCCCTACTTAATGCAAGCCGTTCAAACAACATAGAATTTATTTGTCTTTTAAGTTCTCTTACAGACCAGTTCTCTTTTATACATTGTTTCTCATAGAAAGATCTTGCAAGGTCATCTGAAACATTTAAGAGTTCAACATAATGACTCCAGGATAATTTTCCAGACAGTGTCTGGAATTTTGGATATTTAAGAAAAAATTGTCTCATCAAATAAACATTGCTTTTGCTAAAACCCTTGCCATATTTTAAAGATAAATCTCTGGATAATCTTGCTAATAATTCTGTTCCATATTCTGCTTTTTGATTGCCCTTTTGTTCATACCCCACACTTCTTTTTCCAATTTTCCAGTATGTTTCAACTAAAATTGTATTAACAGTTTTTGCAACACCTTTTCTTGCATCCTCTAATAGTTTGCCAATAGAATCAATTAATTTTCCATATTCATTAAGATTTACTATTTTTTTATTTTGTTGCATATTCATAATTACTTTTTTTACTTTTCCTATTTCATTCTTGGACCTTTAATTTCAAAAAGTGTTGGGAAGCAATTCGTATTCAGATGGAAATAGATAAGAAGTTAATCTGGGTAGATTAGATATTGTATTAGAGTTTAAATCTCCTTTGTCAAATTTTTCAAACATATTGAATTATAATTAAGTTTTATGGATTGTCAAGCATCCCTGGCCGAGAGTTGAAAAAAGGGGGGGCGCAAAACCCGTGGAGACTTTTTCAGCGGCCTTAAATGGACTTTCCCCAAAAATTTCAGGCACAGTTTTTGCATATAGATTTCCATTCTCAAAAATAGAGGGAGGGTCCATAAACTTTCACGAGATGGTAAAATGTGGGAGGGACTTCCCGGTTCCGATAAAAATGGAATTAGGGTTAGAAACTTCCTTCTACAAACAAGGGTTATTAATGACAAAATAATGATTTTTCAAGTCCTTACTTAAATTATACGGTCCAGTTTCTCAGGATTATCTCTTTCTGGGCAAGGGTCAGTTTCAAAAGGGGTGTCCTGTCCACCTCAATTCCTTTCAGGCGCGCCTTAATAACAAATTCAACTCCATCCTCAGAACCGATATTCAGAATTGATAAGGGTATTGCCACCTCGCCAATTTCATCAATCTTATAGATAATATCAAACCCTTCTTTTAATTCAATCTTCATTTTTTGGGGAAAGTGAAATTCAATTTCAAATTCATACTGGCCGGGATCCTGATTTGAAACATCAAATCTGATATACAAATTTTTTTCATCAAATCCATAATATACACCGGAGAATAAGCCGGCAAATCTCTGCATTGTGCCACCCATTCTTTTCATATCAAAATAACCGGCATTATACCATTCATAGTAGAAGGTCAATTTACCATCAATCTTGGGTGAGATTCTATCAAGGGGCTGGGTGGCCAGAACCTCGGCCCGGGGACAGATTGGGATGAATAATTCATGAGGCGGCTCTTCACCAATCATTTTATATATCCATAGGGCATTTTGTCTGAATAATTCATCAAAGACTTCGGTCGTAACCGAGAAAAACTCGTCACCGAACCACCAGAACCAGTCGCTTCCCTGTAAAAGATAGAACCTTTCCCAGATTTTCTCATCTGTTATATTCTTTTCAACAAGTTTATCCCTTAAGTTTTTCACAATTTGCCATGCCTTCTGGTCCTCATTCTGTCCAATCCAGATGTTGAAGTTTGCCCCAATCCAGGAACCAGGAAAGAGATTGGATAAAGTGTTCTCCACATTGTAATTCTGCAAGAATCCATGGAATGTAGTCGTGATAATCCGCTCTGTGCTTAAGGCATTATAAAATCCCTCAATAAATTCTGTGCCATCGTTATGAAAATACTCCCAGGCATTCTCCCCATCAAGTATTACCGGAATGATAAACTTCTCATAGGGTGAAAGGGAACGACCAATCTGCCTGATCCGTTCCATAAAATCTTTAATTGCATCCTTTGTTTTGCATCTATTATACACAAATGCAATCTGGTCAGAAAGGAGATGGTCGCGGAAGAAGATTTTTATATTTTCCATCTGCCAGGGTTTATAAAGCAAATTTGCATGGTTTGGAACACCATTTTCATCTCTCTTAAATGAAAGATTTATAGAACGGGCTAAAATTTCTTCATCGGTTGCAATCCATTCAATACCCGCATCCACCAGAATCGGAAGCAATTCCGCACTGACTCCCCCCTCAGAAGGCCAGAAACCGCTGGGTTTGAAACCAAAATATTTCTCAAAAATTTCAATCCCCTTTAAGACCTGCTGCCGGGCATCTTCGGGATGTTGGAATTCAAAGGGAAGATTCAAATTGGGATTGGAAATCTTTGCGACATTGCTATTTATCAGTAAGGGAAGAATAGGATGGGCAAATGGTGATGTGGTGAGTTCAATCTGACCATCTTCTTTGGTTTTTTTATATTCATCAATAATCCGGTTGATAATTTTATTCTGTAATTTGATGATTAAGTCTTTATCCTGCTCTTTAAAATTTTTGCCTCGCTGGTAAAGTTCCTTAATTTCATTGCGAAAGATTGGGTCAATCCAGACAAGATTTGACCAGACCTGCAAATCTCTGAATTCTTCAGTAGTAAAACTCTGGGCAACCGCGGGAAGTTCATCAATTACAAGTTTTTTTCCTCTCTTTAAAAGCAGAGAAAAATATCTTGGGTATGGTTCAACCATCTTTTCCCAGTTGGCGAGGAAAAAGTCCTTCAGGATTTCAACCTTCTCCTCAAGAGTGAGTTCGTCCGCCCTTTTTCTAAACAATACAAACTGGCGGTCCTGGCACCTGTTATTCCTGTAGTCATCAATCTGGAGAAGCAAAGAAGGTGTGAAATTAAAAGTCACCTGAATATCCGGATATTTTTTAAGATGTAAAAGCATATCAAGATAATCTTTGATGGAATGGAACCTCACCCAGGGGAGAGGAAGAATTTTATCCCCGGGCCTGGAATAGACTGGCTGATGGAAGTGCCAGAGAATGGCAAGTGAGATGTTATTCATCTATTGAAATAGCCGATGTAATATTTCGCTTCATTGGCAATTTCCGGGGGTGGATTTTTTTTGAGAAGTTCATTTAAGATTTCAATCGCCCCCTTTGTGTCGCCATTTATCCCCTTTATTCTTCCCAGAGCAAGCATTCCTAAGAGATAAAAGGGTGAATCTTTACTCTTTGTGATGCTTTCGTAGTATTTCAATGCCCTCTGGTAATCCTTCAATCCTTCCGCAGAACAACCCGCACCCAATTGCGCAGATGAGGTTAAGAGATAGTCATTCTTTTCTTTGCTCAAAAATTTGTCAAAATAGTCCAGGGCCTCAGAGAATCTACCGGTATGGTAGTTTATCACCCCGAGATAATAGAGTGCAATCTTCCCCGGCCGGGTATTTGAGTATTTTTGAGTCAGTGATAGAAGAATGTCTTCTGCATCCTTAACTCTACCCATACTTAACATACTTATTCCTTGTGTGGAGAGCAAATCCGCCTCTGGTTTGTGGGCTTCGCCCGATGAAAGTAGATAAACCAGGGCAACAATCACTCCAATTATCCCGACTCCCACCCAGATTGAAGTTTCCCGATGCTTAATAATGTATTTTATTATCCTCTCCATCATCCGCTGAAAAGAATCCTCAGTCTTTATACCCCGTTTTAAATCTCTCATTTAGACTCCTTTTTCATCTGCCCAAATATGTTTAAATGGACATACATCAGGGGCTAAAGCCCCTGAAACCCCACCCCTCACCCTTCCCTCTCCCCGTTAAAACGGGGAGAGGGGTTCCTTTTTAATTTGTTAAAAGTTCTGATATCCTTCTTCCTGATTTTCTGAGAATCTGATATCCGCTTCTCCACCCATTAGTAATTTAATCATAAGCAAGTGAATCCTTACTCCACATTTCTGGGAAAAACTTACCTTTTACTCACACCATTGATATCCCTTGATAACCTGATACTCTAACAAATACCCCTGACCCGATTTGAACGGGTGACCTGCGGTTTAGGAAACCGCTGCTCTATCCTGCTGAGCTACAGGGGCAAAACGACCTATTTTTTAAATATTCCAAATAGTCCACCCCTTTTCCCTTCTTCTGATTTTGGCATCTCAGGGGCCTCCTTTTCGGGTGGTTTCTGGACAATCTTAACAAGTCCTGATGAAATTAACCCATATAGAATCCGACCAACTTCAAACTCAGAAAGATTTACCCTCTGGGCAATCTCTTTTACAGTCAAACTTCCATCCACAAAGGCGAGAACCTTCCACTCCTCCGGTCTTAAATTTATCTTTTCCACACCTATCTCCGGGACTTCAACAATCTTTACGACCAAATCAAAGGAAGGAATCAATTTCTGGATTTTGTTTAACTCATCTATTCTCCTTGCCGCATCAAGGATTACCTGTTGAATTGGCAATTCAACCGTTCTTTCAATGGTTTCCTCATTCGGCCTGAAGACAAACCGCCCACTCCGCCATCTCAAGATTGAATCAATTGCCTGCTCACCAACAAGAGAATTTGTTTTTGCATGGACGACCATTCCTTGCTTAAAATAGACAACCCCGACATCGTCTGGGGTTTGAATTCTCAAACTTCCATCCTTTGCCCCGAGTTGAATCAGTTGAAAGACATCAGTCAATTCAAAATCCTCTAAGTTTCCTTCTAATGCCATAGTTATTTATATACCCCCATATTTTGAAATTTTTTGATTCTTTTCTCAACCAATTCCTCAGGTGAAAATTTAGTGAGTTCTTCCAAATTCCTTATGATTGCCTCTTTGATATTCTCCGCAGTTTTTTGATAATCCATATGTGCCCCACCAAGCGGTTCAGGAATTATTTCATCAATTATTTTGAATTCGTATAAATCTTGAGCAGTAAGTTTCAGGGCTTCAGCGGCTTCTTTATTCCTTGATGCATCGCGCCAGAGTATTGAGGCACAACCCTCGGGCGAAATCACTGAATAGATTGCATTTTCCAGCATCAATATCTTATCACCAACCGCGAGTGCCAGTGCCCCACCAGAGCCTCCTTCACCAATTATGACCACAACAATAGGAATTTGCATCGTGGAACATTCAAAAAGATTCACCGCAATCGCCTCAAATTGACCACGCTCTTCAGCCCCTACTCCGGGATAGGCACCTGGTGTGTCAACAAAATTTACCACCGGGAGACTAAACTTCTCAGCCAACTTCATTATTCTCAATGCCTTGCGATAACCTTCAGGATGGGGCATCCCAAAGTTCCTCTTTATCTTTTCCTTTGTATCACGACCTTTCTGCTGGGCAGTGATGGCAATATTAAATCTTTCAATTCGGGCAATGCCCGCAACGATTGCCGGGTCGTCGCCAAATCTTCGGTCGCCATGGAGTTCAATAAAATCGCTGGTGATTGAATTTATAATATCCACTGAATATGGCCTTCTGGGATGCCGCGCAAGTTGAACCCTCTGCCATCTCGTGAGATTGGAATAAATCTTTTTCTTCAGACGCTCAGCCTGTGCCCGAAGCCGGGTGAGTTCTTCATCAACACCCTTTAAATTCTTCAATTCTTCAATCTTCTTTTCCAGTTCAATAACTGGTTTCTCAAAATCAAGGTAGATTCCGTTCATAAATATTAAAAGAGAAAACTTATCCCGAAGGAATTTATCAGCCCCAGGTGATAAGGATATATTGCACCACCATACCGAATTTCTATTTTATTAAGGGCAAAAACCAAATTGAATCCTGGATAGAAATGCTGGTGATAGTTTGCCGAAATTCCCAATTTAAACCCGCCACCAAAGGGGATTTCACCGCCCAATGAAAACTCAAATTGTCCGGTGTTGATTAGATAGTGCAGGTCAGAACAAAAGACGATTTTTCTAAATTCCTTTAACATTCCCAGACTCAATTTTGCAGGCAGATCTACCTCCTCGTTATGAATAGTAATCTTTGAACCAATGTTTGTCGCCCCAAAACTTATCTTTCCGGTTTCACCACAGTAGGCAAGGGAAAGATCGGAGGCAATTGCCCAATCGCTATAAATATATATATTTTCCGAAATATATTTTAAGTTTATTCCCAATTTGCCATATCTGGTTATCCAGGCTGAACCACAAAAGATAAGTGAAAAATCGTTTGCCTGATAATTTATTGTGGTATCTTCACTTGGATAATCCGGGTGTAACTCCATATTCCCATAATCAAAGTTATTGACGCCAATTCCAAAATCAAGGGTTTTAACCTTCTTGCTCAAGGAAAGGGAAAAACTTCTGGTTGATACATAGAGATTATTGTAAAAGAAGGAAACCCGGAAGTCTTCCCCTGCCTCAAGATTCGTAGGATTGTAAAAGATTGCCTCATCCGCCTCGCTATGTGCAAAGAACGAAAGAACCCCACCTGGTGATGCGGGCAAAAGCAGACTGTTTAATCCCGAGGCGGTGAAAAAAAAGATAACCAGAAGATTCATCTCTACTCCTCAATTATCTCCACATTTGCCCGGGGAAGTTTAACCCTTTTACTATTGGCGAGTTCCACTTCCAGGACCCTGACCTTAGATTCGGTGTCAATCAATTCAAGGGGAACCGGTAAGTCGACGACCTTGCCAATCATTCCAAAATATGGTTCTCTTATGATTCTAACCGACATTCCAAGTTCCAGACCGCTTCCTGAAAAGATATGGGAAATCTTCTTATCTGGCTCCTTTGCAAGGGGGACGATGACCTCGGGTCTCATCACTCCAGCACGAATTTGTGTCGCCCCATTTATTGAAGATTTTTTACCACATAATGATTTCAACAAACCGAATGTCCGCTCTGCCATACTCAATTGACCAAAACCTTCGGTGACTATTAGGGTGAGTCCCACTTTTTCAGAACCGGTTATCGCAACACCAATATCATAACCCATAAATTTTTTCAAATCCTGGTCCTCAATGCCCCCAACAATAATTCCCTTTACCCCGCAATCCCTTGCCTTTAATAATGCAGGATATGTAACCATTGAACCGCCGATTATGATTTTCCCCCTGAATGATTCATCTATTTGGTCCGGGGTGAGAACCTGATCTGGTTTATCAACCGCGAGTGCCAGTTCACCAATTGTCTCACCGCCTATGCCAAATATCCCTTGAATAAAACTTCCCTTTGTCTTTATGGATACCCCCTCCTGTGGAAAAACCTTGCTCACCTCACCATCAATATATGCAATCACCTCAACCGGAATGGGTGGTTCCCTTAATATCACCTGACCGGTTATCCTGGAGATACTTTCCACTGTTCCATTAATCGGACTCTTTACCTGAGATTTAAATAGACCAAAGAATCCCTTGCTTTCTGCAATTACCTCATCCTTCTTTACCTCATCGCCCACCTTCTTCAGCATTGCCTCTTCAACCTCTTCGGGCAATATTCCCAAAAGACCAGCAACATTTGAGGTTTGAACACTGCCGGGCAGAGAGGTTTTTGCAACAACCTGTTCTGCAGAAACTTTATCGCCCTCCCTGACCAGGACTTCTCCGGGCAGGGGAAGACGGCGCTGTTTTTCCACAACCGTATATTCTAAGACCTTAAGCCCTGGGGTATAGGCGTGTGCCAAATTACCTCCTGTGATTATTGAACACCTTCACCATTATTTATTAAACAGGGGTTATAAAATAAAGGGTGATTAAGAATTTCCTTCTCCCTGGTACTTCTTTTTCGGGACACAGTTCACGGTAAATGTTCCACGAATCTACCCTTCTTTACCCCTTCTTTAGCCTTTTCCCGTTTTCCGCATCTCCCCTTCTTCTTTTATTAGTGAGTAGAGAATAGCAAATAACGAGAAGAAGGATTTGAGCCTTTTTAATCCCCCAATTATCTTATAACTATAATCAACTTTTTTAGTAAGTCAAGAACTATATTTCTTTAATAAGAGATTTTGCAATCTTCATATTCATTATGTCCTCTTTTGTATCGGTTCTGGGCGTTTCCATTATGAAAGGCAAATGTTTAAATGCCGAATGGTTGATAATATAACCCATCCCTTTTCCAATTTCTCCCCTGGTAATATGCCAGTGGCGGTCACTCCTTGAACCAAGTTTTGTCCTGGAATCATTAAAATGAATAAGATATAGTCTATTAATGCCGATATTCCTATCAAAATTTTTGATTGTCTCATCAACCGCCTTTTCAGTTCTTAAGTCATATCCGGCCTCAAATGCATGGGCAGTATCCAGAACCACCCCGATTCTTTTTTGGTCTTCAATCTCATTAAGAATTGTCCCCAAATCTTCAAAATTGTAGCCCAATTCATTGCCTGCACCTGCAGTGTTTTCTATTAACAATATTACACCGTTTCTAATTTTTGAAAATGCCTGATTTATTCCTTTAATCATCCTTTCCATACCTACTTTCTTGTTTCTATTTGAACCTATATGGACAATCAGAAATTGGGCATTTAATCTTTCTGAGCGGTTTAAGTCCTCAATCAGAGATTTTACCGATTTATTGAAGAGTTCATCATCTTCTGAACATAGATTCGGTAAATATGGCATATGGACAAAAACTGGATCAATGGAATATCGGGTGATATCCTTTGTAAAAATTGAAATGTCTTCTTCATCAAGTTGGGTATATTTCCAGCCCCGGGGATTTCGAGAAAAGAGTTGAATTGTTGCACATTCCCTTTTTATTGCCCGTTCTGTAACTTTCTTAAAACCACCAGCGATTGAAATGTGAAATCCTAATTTCATAACTTAGAAAAAATTATTTCAAAGGTTCACTTTTTAAGGTCGCAAATTGGACAGCAGGACTTGTTCTTTTTTAAAACCATTCCCTTACCGCACCTGGGGCATTTTTCTTTGACCGGCGGGTAGAATGAATAAAAACCGCAGTCTTTACACTTATAGATTCGTCCCCGACGGCTTGTAAAAATTATTACCTCACCACCGCAGATTGGACAGGGAACATCATGGGTTAAATTTTTCGTAAATTTGCATTCCGGATATCCTGAACAGGCAAGAAACTCCCCATATTTACCATGCCTTACTGTAAGTTGGCGTCCACATACAGGACAGATTTCATCGGTCAGCTCAAGTTCATAATTTTCCGAATACTTACATTCTGGAAATCCCGAGCAGGCAAGAAATCTCCCATATTTGCCCCATCTCAAAATGAGTGGTCTACCACATTTGGGACAGGATTTTTCAACCTTCTGCCTGGTTTGCTCTTTTATCTCTGCGCTCTCGGCTTCGGCTCTTTCCAAGATCGCCTTGAAGGGGACATAAAATCCACTCACTACTTCCTGCCAGTTCTTTTTCCCAGATTCAACCCGGTCCAGTTCCTCTTCCATTCTGGCGGTGAAGGAAACCTCAAAGATATTTGAAAATCTCGGAATTACAACCTTATAGACTTCAAGACCGAGTTCGGTTGGGTATATCTTCCCATCCTCTTTTGCTACATATTTTCGGTCAAACAAAGTCTGAATTATGTGGGCATAGGTTGATGGTCGACCAATGCCATTGTCTTCCAATTTTTTTATCAAACTTGCCTCTGTATAACGGGGTAAGGGTTCGGTCATCTTTTCATCAAACTCTACTTCTTTTAGCAAAACCGAATCGCCGACTTTAAGTTTTGGAATAAATCCTTTCTGGCTTGATTCACCCGTGAGTAGTTGATAACCAAGAAAGACTGATGTCATTTCTTCAGATTTAAATTCAAGGCCAGTAAATTCAAGAATCGCCTCTTTGAATAGATACCTTGCTGGTGCCATCTGTGATGCAACATACCTCTCATGAATCAATCGATAAATCTTATACTGGTCGGGTGTGAGAAATTCCTTTATTGAATCGGGTTCAATTTTCACTTTGGTCGGTCTGATTGCCTCATGTCCGGATTGGCTTCCTTTACGGTCCTTATAAACACGAACTTCTTTATTCATATATTCGCTGCCGAATTTGCCCTCTATATACTCGCGCAATTCTTCAAGCGCTGCTTCATTCACCCGCACCGAATCAGTGCGCATATAGGTTATCAATCCGATTCTTCCCCCGGGTAAGGCTATACCCTCATAGAGTTGCTGGGCAATTAACATTGCCTTCTTCGCGACAATTCCAAAACGTTTTGATGCCTCCTGAATAAAACTGGATGTGGTAAAGGGTGGTGGTGGAATCCGCTCTGGACTTGTAGTGCGCATACTTACCACGGAAAATTTTACCCCGGGCTGGAGAAATTTTTTCAAGCGGATAAGTTCTTCTTGGGTTGTTATCTTGCGGGCAACACCATCAATCCGCACAAGGGTACCTTTAAAGGTTTCTTTGTTTTCTGTCTCAAACTGGGCTATTACATTCCAGTAGGGGGTAGAAACGAAAGATTTTATCTCCTCTTCACGCTCACAAATCAATCTCAAGGCAACCGTTTGAACCCGACCTGCAGAAAGTCCGGATTTCAGGACTCTCCACAAAAATGGACTTGTAAAATATCCGACAATCCGGTCCAGAACCCGACGCGCCTTGTGGGCATCAACAAGATGCTGATTTATAGAACCGGGATTCCGCAATGCCTTTTTCACATAATCCGGGGTGATTTCGTAAAAGAGAACCCTTTTTATTGACGACCCATCGGATTCTAACTCTTCAGCAATATGCTGGGCGATTGCCTCACCTTCCCGGTCCGGGTCAGAGGCAATATAAATTTTGCTTGAATCTTTACACACCTTTTTTATTTCCTGAATGATCTTTGCCTTACCCTTTATTTTTATATATTTGGGGGTGAAGTTGTTCTGAATATCTACACCAAGTTCTGACTTTGGCAGGTCTTTTATATGACCCTTTGATGATACAACGAGATATTCATTACCTAAAAAACTTTTAATGGTCTTGCTCTTCGTGGGTGATTCCACAATAATTACCTTTTTCCCGTTTTCTCGCACAATTTATTATACCCAATCAGGATAAAAAGTCAAGCCCGAATTAGCGCGAATTATTCATACCCGCGGTCATTGAGTCTTTGCCAAAGGTGGGGCAGTCTGACGAAGTCGTTGCGAATCCTCACCCATTATCAATGGGCGGTCGGGTTAGGGGTTTTCAAGGGGAGAATCCCCTTGATGATGTTCTATCATTTCATCAGCACCTGGGGGATTTTTTTAACGGGATGGAAGATAATTTCTATTTCAGTCTTATATACATTTTTTAAATTTTCCGGGGTGATAATCTCAATTGGTGTGCCCTGGGCATAGATTCTGCCCTCACTCATTAGTAAAAGATGACTGCAATACAAACTTGCCAGATTCAAATCGTGGTGGACAATAATTACCGTCATCTTCTGGGTGGTCAGATTTTTTAATATCTCCATTATGGTCCACTGATGATGGAGGTCAAGGTGGCTTGTCGGCTCATCAAGGAGCAAAATTCTGGGTCTCTGGGCAAGTGCCCGGGCAATGATGACCCTCTGCCTTTCACCTGCCGAGAGGGAAAGAATTGGCCTTTTTCTGAATTCGGTCAATTCGGTGCATTCCAAAGCCTCTTCCACTGCCAGTAAATCTTCTCTCCCGAGGGACTTAAATGGCTTCAGATATGGGTATCGCCCCATTGCAACAATATCTTCAACTCTGTAATTTAAAGTAAAATTTGTTTCCTGCGGAACAAATCCAATCTTTTCTGCCCTCTTAAGAGGTTTAATTTCTTTAAGATCTTCACCGAGAATCAGAACTTCACCCTGGAATTTTGTCAATATTCCACCGATAATCCTTAAGAGTGTTGATTTACCGGCGCCATTTGGACCAATGATACCGGTGAGCATTGACTCCTTGAAGGTGCAACTCAAGTTGCGAATCACTTCAGATGAATTATAGGCAAAACAGACATTTTTTAATTCAATGATATTCATTTTTTATAAAGGTAGATAAAAAATGGGACACCGACAAGTGAGGTTACAACACCAACTGGTAACTCATAGACGGTGAGGGTTCGTGAAATGGTATCCGCAAAGAGCAAAAATATCGCACCCAAAAGGAATGACGCAGGGAGATTATTCAGGTGTTTTGGTCCAAATAGAATACGGGAAATATGGGGGATGACCAGTCCGACGAATCCAATTGCCCCGACTAAAGAGACAACAAACCCAATCAATAGCGTGGTGATGGCAAAGACAAGCCGGGAAAAATTCTGGACATCAATTCCAAGCCCGATGGCATTTTCAACACCGGTTGAGATAATATCAAACTCGCGATAAAATCTAAAAAGATACAAAACCATTATGAAAGAGAGAATGATTGTTACAATTATTATAAGGCGATTTTCTGGAGTAATTATTATCCCTAAATAACCCATTAAGAGATAGATAATTTCGTAAAGTTCCTTTCTGCCCAGCACCATAATTATCATCACCAGAGATGAACAGAGGAAGCTTATTACAACACCGGCAAGAATCAGGCGGTCCCGCAATAAACCACCTTCAATTCGTGCTACAGAATAGACAAACATTCCGCTCAATAGGGCGCCCGCAAATGCAAATAGAGGGCTGGGTCCGCCCAAGAGGATTATCCCAATTGAAGCACCCAGGGCGGCACCGGATGCTGAACCAAGCGTGTATGGTTCAACCAGGGGATTACCAAAAAGCCCCTGCAGAATATTACCCGAAAACGCAAGTATTCCACCGGCAAAGATTCCCAAGATTATCCGACTTATCCGAATCTGCAGAATTGGATAGGAAAATTCCCCGGGACCGGCAATAATGTCCGTGACAATTGCCAGAAAGAATAAGATAATGACCAAAAATTTTTTCACTCCAAAATTTCCTTCAATTCATTAAATCCCAGAACCAGCCTCGGTCCCGGTCTTAATAACCAGTCCTGATTGAGATTCTTATAGATTCGGCAATTTTTTACTGCGGAAATCCTCTCCCAGCCCAGCCGACCCTTTATTTCACCGGGATGGAGGATGATAATAATCTCGGGATTTCTCTTTATTACTTCTTCCTGTGCCACAACCGGGTAGTCCTTATTCAAATCTGAAAAAATATTTTTGCCACCCGCCATCTCAATCAATTCATTCAAAAACGAATTGGCACCGATTGTAATCAAGGGTTTTGGCGAGAGTTCAATATAAACCGATTTCTGTCTTCTATTTAATGGTTTAATATTTTCTTTCATAAATTTGACAATTGAATCGGCCTCTCTTCCCTTATTGATAATCTTTCCAATATTAATTATTTCAGCATATAAATCTGCAAGCGAACCCGGTGAACTGACAAAGGTCTTTATCTTCAATCTATCAAGTTCCCTCTTTATCCGCCCCTGCTCAGGGAGGTTCAAAATCACAAGATTTGGTCTTAAGGAGACAATTCGCTCCAGTGAAGGATTGGAGAAATCACCGACCTTGTATATTCTTTTTGCCGAATCAGGATAGTCACAATATGTGGTATTGCCAACCAGGTTCTTTTGGGCACCAAGGGCAAAAATGATTTCGGTCATCCCCGGAGAAAGGGACACAATGCGGAAACCCTGATTTTGAGGTGGCCCCTTACAGAAGAAGATGAAAAATAGAATTACAGTGAGATAGCGGATTGTGTTCTTCCAGAAACCATCCATATTCAATCATACGACCACTTTTCTTACCAGAATATACAACCCTTTGCCTTCTTCTTGCCCTCTTCAAGAAGTTTTTTCTTTTGTTTCTCTATTTCTTTCTCTGCCTTTTCTCTTAAGGCATCAAGTGCCCTGCCACGGTTGAGAAAATCATTATATCTCTCGGCAAATTTCTGGATTTCCTCAATTGGTAATTTCTCAACAATCGGTTTCAATTCACCCCGGGCAATCTTTGATTTAAAGTTTTTATCAAGGAGAATCTCTTTTGCACCGCTCATTAGACTTTTTACTTTTATCTTTCCGGTAAAAACAGCGAATGAACTCGTGCCATCCTTTTCTACGCTTGTCTTAAAGACCGTTCCCCTGATAAAGGCCTGTGCGGCATCGGTTCTAATCTCAAATTCATCTCCTTTATTCATCTTTGTTACCTTGGTGATGATATCACCCAAAGAGGCAAATATTCGGTGAAAAACCCTTTTTGGTGTCTCCTCTTTTCTTTCTATCCTGATGCTTGAATTTGGTTCCAGACGAACTAAAGAGTAGTTAGAAAATTGAATTTCACAAATTGATTCCGAATAGGTGGTGATGATGTCATCAACAAAAAGGGAGGCATTCAATACCCCTGAATATTTCTTCCCTCCCCGTTCAATTATTACATTTCCGGAAAGATAGGTTATCTTTGCCGGAATTTCAGAGGTAATCAATGAGAGAATCAAAATGAGTGCCATTTTCTACTCCTTTTTAGAACATAATCATCAGGGGCTAAAACCCCTGAAACCCTACGGACAGGGGCAAGTTCTGTCCCTACAATTTGGATTGACCGCACTTGTGCGGTCATCACACCACAAGTGGTGTCATTTTAATGTTTTCGTAGGGACAACCTTTATGGTTGTCCGTTTCTTTTCTCTAATGAGAAATTTCATTATTAAGTATACCGCTCTAACCGCAGGTTAGGCAAGGGAGCGAGGCGACCGAAGCAATTTTTCAAATTCCCATACCTGAACATACTTCAGGGGTTTCACCCTTAAAACCCCACCCCTCACCTTTATCCTCGTCCGACGCCAAAGTCTGGCTTTGCCCGTCCTCCGCAGTAGTAGTGCCACTGCCACGGAGGATGGATTTGTTTCTTATGAGCCCCTGAACAAGCCTGGCGAAGCGCCGGGGCAGAACAGCATCCATAACATTTCGTATAAATTAATTTTGTCGCCTATCCAAGTTCGTTATCAGTAGTCAATGGCCCGGATTGCCTTTTTGTAATGCCCAATTTGTAAAAGGACCAGGGGCAACCCAATAACTATTGTGTAGATAATTAGAAAATAAGAATCATAACCCAAGGCCATTGAGAAGATAATCAGGAGAATACTTAAATAGAATCTCGTGGTTGCCTGAATCCTCTCTAACTTTGGGATTTGTTCGCGCAAATAGATTCCATAACCCAGCAGACAAATCCCGACTACCGGTAATAAAAAATTATTGAAAATACGAAATTTCTGCCACCAGACAATTGTAGTAATTCCCAAAACAAAAGACGAATAGAAAAAAAGGGCAAACAGTCCGCGCAGGATATAGTTGTGTGCCTCAACAGGGAAGAAACTGGGCTGAAAGAATAACTTTTTTTGATAGTATTCTCTGCACAGCCAGATGATTAGAATCATCGTATAGATATAAGAAAAAAACCAGTTGTGATAAGGGCTCAGGCAGTTATAAAAGAACAGTCCTGAATAGAGGATAATAAATATGATCCAGATGAACCTTTTATAATAAAATTGCCGCTTCATTTTAATAAACCCGCCCCGCCGTTTTAATAAAAGATTATATCAAAGAGGAATTCACCATCATCATCCGGAATTAGTGCACTATTTATCTTTGTAATTTTCCCCCAGATTGAATAATTTTTCTCCTGAGATATTTTCTTGACCTCATCCTTCTTCAACTTTTGTATTTTGAATTTTTTCTCCACGCCAACATATTTTAAAAAATCCGCAACCGATAATGAATCCACAGTCAGATTATTCTTTACAATGTCTTTTGGAAAGAGGACAATATTTGCACCTTTCCTTTCGCAAGCCTTTGAGAAGACATAATCACTCAATTTCTTACCTTCAAGATAGACCCTTCTAAAAAGAAAATTATTTAACAGGTTGGAAAAGTTTCTAATTTTTTCAACCTCCTGTGTATCAGGCTCTGCGGAAAGTTTACTAACCATCGTATCCTCAAGGATTCTTTCCTTGATTATGAAATTGATGAGAAGAGGAGGTGAAGAAAAAATTTTATTATCAATAATCCAGAGCACATCGCTTCGTTCCCTTACGAGAGTCAGTTTTGTCTGTTCGGCAATTGAAAGCGAATCCTTGTTTTTGCTGAAGATTCCAAACCTTATTCCCTGATAATTCTTTATTCCGTAACCCTGTTCTACAGGGATGGAAAGGAAATTATATCCATAGAGTGGATAATTGGTGATTAAAAAATCAAGGGAAAGTTCATCTAAAAGTTGATAAAATCCCAAACGCTGGAAGATTTGGGGTAAAAATGGTGTATCAAAATTTAAGTAGCCTACTTTTATTCCCCTTAGATTCTTTAATCCTGCAAGATAGGGCTTTTGCCTCGGAATGTCCTCAGCGAGTGAAGAGAGATAGACAACTTCAATCTGTGAGGTTTTTACCGTAATGCGCTTGGGGCAGTTAAGCAAGAAGAGAATAAACGATAACAGGAAAATAACCCGCCTTGTTTTCTGGAGTTTATAAAATTTTATCTTCATACTTTATTATAATCGTCCATCAGCAACTGTCAATATGCGGGCTGGATTCAAGAAATTCATTGATATACTCTTCAGCCAGAGGGAAATCTTTTTCCTCAACCAAAATTTCGCCCCAACCACCCTCCATAATTTTCGGTAAACCATCAAGCCAGGTGGTTTCATATCTTTTTATTATTGATTCAATATTGCGACTCTTTAACATCTCTCGAATGGTAATTGCAGTAAATTCATCCTGGGCAACGAAAACCTTTTTCAGCATTGAATATTATAGAGAAAAAAATCATAATGTCAATCCCACGATTATTGCCCTTTCAGGCAGTTCTGAAGAATCAAAATTTTTCTCACTTTTATGACCCCCAAATTTTTGACGGAAGAATCAGGGTTTTACATAATCTTTAATTCTCCATTCAATACTTCTTTAAAGTATATTTTTCACACCTCACTTTCCTCATAAAAAAAGGCGACAAGATATTCAGGAAAGGGCGGTATTAATAAAAAAATACCCAAAAGTCCAAAATTCCTAAACTACCTAAATTTTAGGCATTTATTATATAGGGTTTTCAGCAGGTATCCCCCTGAATGTCTTGAGGTATAGGAATTTCAATAATTCCAATACTTTGGATTCAAACGGATAAAAACGGATTAAGACAGAATAAATTTTCCATCACCCCTGCCCTCCTCCCGCCAATCTTTGTGGCGGGGAGAGGATAAAAGAATTTGAAATTCGTTCTTCAAAACGGGGATTTAAAACTTGCTATTGACATTCCATAATTTTTGAATATAATTAAATGGAAAGGTTCAAATCCTTCTTCTTCCTGCTTGCCATTCTCTACTTGCTACTAAAAGAAGAGGGAATTTCGTGAAAGGTTTAAAGTGCAACGGGAAACGGAAAAGATGTGACAAGGGAAGGCAATTGGGAGCATAAAGAAAAGGCTAACCCGGATTAGTCATTGCGAGCCCGAGCCAAAGGTGAGGGCGTGGCAATCTCTGGGTTGTGCGATAACGAATGAGATTGCGGAGCCTGTTCCGAGCCTGTCTTGAGATTGCTTCGTCCCGCCCATTGATAATGGGCGAGGACTCACAATGACAGGTGAGGAATCTCGCTTTTCGCAATGACAAAAAGAGAAAAAACAGAGTGTCCTCTCATCCTCTCCCCGTTAAAACGGGGAGAGTCCGCCATACTTCTTGGCGGATAAGGTGGAGGGGTCCAAAGGTGAAAAAACAGAGTTTGAAAAAATTTTGCGCTTGAAAAATGGTACAAATTCGCTCCATAATTGCATTTGAACGAAATTTACCAAAAATAGTATGAATAATTCGGGCTAAAAAGGATTTTTTAGATGAACGATTAACAATTTTTCAATTTTTGAATATGCAAAAAAGCGAGGGTGGCGGAACTGGCAGACGCGCTGGATTTAGGATCCAGTCCCATAAGGGTTGGGGGTTCAACTCCCCCCTCTCGCAACTTTAGAATTTAAGGGGGTTATTTGGAATATAATATAATTGAAATTAGTGAAATAGAAAAAGAGGTTGAATTTCTGGTTTCAAAAGAGGAATTGAACCCTTATCTTGATGAAGAATTGGAAAAACTCCGTAAGGATGTAACTATCAAAGGTTATAGAAAGGGTCGGGTGCCAAAAAATATTATAAAAGCATTATATAAAGAAACAATCCGGACAAACGCGCTAAACAGTTTAATAAATCAATATTATCAAAAACTCCTTGAAGAAAAGAATTGGCAACCCGCCGGTGATGTTGAATTGCTCAAATTGGAAGAAGATGATGATAAGATTAAATTTCGTCTCAAGATTGAGATAATGCCCGATTTCAATGTGGAAAATTATCTTGGCCTGGAATTATTTAAAAATAAACCACTCCCCCTTGAATACATTTATGAAGAGACAATAGAAAATCTCCGGGAGAGTTATGCAAGTGTGAGAGAAACCGATGAGCCAGCCGCGGTTGACAATTTCGTTACCCTTGACCTTGAGGTTATCAAAGATAATAAAGTAAACGAACAGAAGAAGGACATCACAGTAAAAGTTGGCGACCGTTCCCTGCCCGATGATTTAAATCGGGCACTTGTCGGTATAAAAAAGGGGGTAAAAAGGCAGATAAAGATTGATGATTCAACCTACCGGATAAATGTAAAAAGGGTTGAAGAAAAAATCCTGCCCCAGGTTGATGACGAGTTTGCCCATCTGTTAGACTGTGAAAATATTGAAGAGTTAAAGAAGAGGATTATGGAAGAGGCAAAAGAAAAGGAAGAGAATAGATTGAGAGAAGAACTTGAAGAGTCCCTGGCAAGAATCCTTTTAGAAAGGAATCATTTTCCGGTTCCCAAATCGTTGATCAATTTTGAGTATCAACTGATCCTTAAGGCACATAATCTTGTGGATTCTGAGTCAAATAAAGAAAGATTCTGGGAGATTGCGGAAAAGAGGGCGCGCTTCAATCTGATTATTGAAAAGATTGCCCAGAAAGAAAATATTAAAACCGAGGATAGTGAGGTAATGGAGATTCTCAACAAGAGCAGTCAGGAGATAAAAGAAGACCGTAAGGGAGCGATTGAATACCTTAGAAAGATTCTAACCAAGGCAAAGACCATAGATTTTTTAATAAATAATGCAGTCATCATTGAACAGGAACGATTGTTTATACCGAGGAGGTAGAAAATGTTAACCGTTCCCTTTGTCATTGAGCAAACAGGTCGTGGGGAAAGGGCTTATGATATCTATTCCCGATTATTAAAAGAAAGAATTGTTTTCATTGGTACACCAATTGACGATACCGTTGCCAATCTGGTAATGGCTCAACTCCTTTTCTTAGAGGCGGAAGACCCTAATAAAGACATCTACTTATACATCAACTCACCCGGTGGAATTGTTTCTTCAGGATTGGCAATCTATGATACAATGCAGTATATAAAACCCCAGGTTTCTACAATTTGTATTGGGATGGCGGCAAGTATGGCTGCACTACTTCTGGCTGCGGGCGCCAAAGGGAAGAGATACGGCCTTCCCCATTCCCGAATTATGATTCACCAACCCGAAGGTGCGTTTCAGGGGCAGGCATCTGATATTGCAATCCACGCCCGGGAGGTGCTCACAATCCGTGAGATTTTGAATAAACTATTTTCCAAACATACCGGCCAGAGTGAGGAAAAAATTAGTAAGGACACGGACCGTAATTATTTTATGTCCGCGGCTGAAGCCAAGGAATATGGCATTATTGATGAGGTAATTGTCACAAGGAAGTCTTAATATGAGATTGGTCTGTTCATTCTGTCAGCGTCCTAAAACCGCAGTAAAGAGATTATTTCGGGGGAATAATGCCTATATCTGTGATGAATGCATCAGGTTGTGTAATGAGTTACTGGAGGATGAGAAGAAAACCGCGACTCAGCCCAATTTCATCCTTCCCAAACCCAATGAAATAAAATCTTTTTTAGACCAGTATATTATCGGACAGGAAAGGGCAAAAAAGGTAATCTCAGTTGCGGTTTATAACCATTACAAAAGGACAATGGTTCCTGAGGAAGAAATTGAATTACAGAAGAGTAATATCCTTTTGATTGGTCCAACCGGAACCGGTAAGACCCTGCTTGCCGAGACCCTTTCCCGTCTGCTCCATGTGCCATTTTCAATCTCTGATGCCACCCCTCTTACTGAGGCCGGCTATGTAGGTGAAGATGTAGAAAATATTTTATTAAGACTAATTCAGGCCGCAAATTATAATATTCAGGCCGCGGAAATTGGAATTATCTATCTTGATGAGGTTGACAAGATTGCCCGAAAGAGCGACTCACCATCAATTACGAGGGATGTTTCAGGCGAAGGTGTTCAGCAGGCACTTCTGAAAATTCTTGAAGGAACCATTGCCAATTGTCCTCCTCATGGGGGACGAAAACATCCTGAACAGGAATATATTCCAATAAATACAAAAAAAATTTTGTTCATTCTTGGCGGCACTTTTGACGGCATTGATGAGATAATAATGCGGCGGTTGAAAAAGACTAAAATTGGATTTATGACCGATTTAGAAGTTAGTAATTTAAGTTACGACGAAATCCTCGCCCGAATTGAACCTGAAGATTTAATAAAATATGGTTTAATTCCGGAGTTTGTTGGTCGGGTCCCGGTAATTGCACCATTCCATAAGTTGTCCAAAGAGGCATTGCAAGAAATCTTGACCAAACCCCGCAATGCCCTTCTCAAGCAATATGCAAAATACTTTGAAATGGAGGGAGTGAAGTTGGAGTTCACCGATGATGCAATAGAGGAGATTGTCAATCAGGCAATGAAATATGATACCGGTGCCCGTGCCTTGAGGTCAATTGTTGAGAATCATATGCTTGACATTATGTTTAACCTTCCCAATCTCTCGGGTTGTGAGAAGTGTATCATTACAAAAGAGGTGATAACCGATGGTGCGCCGCCGAGATATATTGAGTTGAAGAAACGACACGCCCAGTAGAGTGTTTAAGGAGGCTTTCCCTAAATGAACCTACTACAATCATTATACATAAAGTTTAACCGCCGGCGATTCAAAAGTTCCTTTAGACCAATTGGACTAAAAAGGGGGGAGTCATTTTTTATCTCGGTTCCCCGGAAGTTAAATGACTTTCTTGAAAGTCTATCCTTCTTAACTGCCTTAAGGAAGGTAGGCAAGGTCTTCCTCTTTGCTCCCCAATATTTCGCAGATTTCTTTTCAATTTTGAATCCATCCATTTTTAATACCATTTATTATGAAAAAAATTTAGAGGTTTTGACCGGTGAGTTCAATATCTTAAAGACAAAATTGAATGATATGAAATTCAATTATTTGATTGAACTGAATCAACCAGCAAATCTCGCCTTACCCTATCTTGTCCCCGCCGAGAAGAGAATCTCTTTTTATGACTTAAAAAACTATCCTTATTATAACATCCTCGCCCGGGGCGAAATTGAAACCCTATCTTCCTTCTTTTCCCTTGAAAATGAAGACCCAAGATTGGTCTTTAAGTTTTCAAAGACGGAACTAAAGAATCTCAAAAAGGCTCTCTCCTTAAAATCTCCGGCCCTTTTTATCAATGGAAAAGATAAGATAGAAGATAATGTCTGGTCCGGAACAAAAATTTTTTTTGAAAAAGAAAAACAGAAACTTAGTGATACCTTTAAAATTTTGTATCTCTGTGACGCCTACTACGGAGAGAAAGATGAGTTTTATGTCTTTGCCCAAATTTTTGAGAAACAGATAATCAACAATGAACCAGGAAATTAAAGAAAAAAAAATTATAAAACTTCTGAATGATTTTTGCGGATTGAATCTTCGGGAAATTGACCCGCGGGATGTTGCCCAAAAAATTCAAAAGTATCTCGGCACTTTGAGCTTTTCTATATTCTTAAACAATCATCTACTTTATCAATCGGACGGTGATTCCGTAAGATTGACGGTTGATGAAGAAAGTTTTTTAAAGGAAAACTACAAAAATCTTATTCGTTTTAACTTTAATAAAAATAGCGAGATTTACCACTTCTACTTTGAGGCACCAGATGGGTTTACCCTATCATCTTCAGAATATGAAATAATTGATAATCTTTTAAAGATTTTATCCCAGGCTGTTTCAATCCGTGAATTCTCTCAAACCCGAATAATTGAATCCCAGATAATAAATGAATTGAATTTGAATGTAATAACGACCCTGAATGAAAGGAAAATCATCTGGTATATTGAATCCGCGGCTCGAAGATTACTTGATACCAATGAGATTTTTTTATTTTATGCAATAGATGATAGACTGATTGGTCGGGATAAAACCATTCCTTTAAGAGAACTTCCTTCTGAAGTTTACACGCAGTTATTTAAAGCCCGACAGATTTGTTATTTGAAGGATGGCAAAAATAAATTTTTAAAGTCCATCTTCAAAAACATAAATTTCACCGAGGCAATCTTCATTCCCTTTATGATCAAAAACTACTGCCGGGGGTTTTTTGTGGTTTTGAATGGCATAAAGATTTCAGACCAGAAATATTTTATTACAAAACTAAAGTTTCTCGGGAATCAGGCATCAATTGCCCTGGAGAGGGTTGAACTCTTTGCTGCATTGAATCGGGCATTGAAAGAAAGTCAGGGGCTTCAGGAACTTGCCCGGATAATGTTAACCCCTTACAAATTGCGCCTTTTGTTTGATGAATTACTCAAACGCGCCCAAAAACTTTTGGGATTTAAAAAGATTCTCTGTTCTATTTATAACCCAAAGACCCGTGCCTTTGATAGAATAAGCGGGGTTGGTATATCAAAATCTAAACTTATTGCCGCAAAAAGGGTTCATCCCCCCCTGGATTTAATAAAAAAATTATTCAAAGACTGCCACCGTATTTCTTACTCTTATTACATACCAGCCGAAGATGTTGATAAGGAAATCCGTAAATATGAAATTTATAAGACTCCAAAATTGAGAAAGAGGATTGACCAATTGTGGGTAAAGGGCGATGTTCTAATCTCACCGGTTTATTCAAGAAATAAGGAGTTGCTGGCAATAATCTCCCTTGATGAACCATATAATAATCTTGTCCCTAACATTGAACGGATAAAATTGATTGAAGCCTTTGGGGACTTTTTAGGCCTGACCATTGAAAATCATAATCTTTTTGAAAAGATTGAAAACCTTTCTTATCATGATGAAATGACCGGTGTTTACAATTATCGTTTTTTAAGGGAAAAACTAACCGGACTTATTGAAAAAGGCATCAAACCAATTACCGTTTCTTTGATTGATTTAGATAACTTTAAGAAATACAATGACCGGTATGGGCATTTGCGCGGGGATGAAATTCTCAAGAAAATCGCCCATTTACTCGAGGCGGTTGTTGGCAGGGATGGTTTTGTCACCAGATACGGAGGGGACGAATTCATTGTAATCTTACCGGGATTGGGTTTGCGGGGTGCAAGAAATAGAATAAAAAAATTGGCGCATCTTCTTTCCCAAGAAACTCCTGATAGAAAAATAGAATTTTCCTGTGGCTTTGCAAGTTTTCCCTCGGATGGTAAAAATTTTGCCGATTTGATTGATTTTGCCGATAAAAAATTATATCTTGAGAAAAAGAGAAAGACAAATGAAGGCAAGAGCAGCGGATAAGGGGATAGAAAAAGGCGCTGGTGGATTCACATCCCGGACGCTGGTAATATATTTTTTAATCGGAATCGGAATCATCGGGGTTGTCACCTACATCTATTCCAATTACCTGATTGGTAGAATCAGAAAAGAGACCGAGACGACATCAAGAATTTTTGCAAAATATGCCTCAGGACCGGGAATGGGTGAAGAGGTTCTCCTGGAACTCCTCTTTCAGGAGGTAATTCAGAAGATAGACTTTCCAGTCGTCCTCACCGATATAAATGGTAATCCATATTCATCAAAAAATACCAAAACCAATAACCTTAAAGAAGTGGTAAAGCAACTTGACCGGAGCCATCCGCCCATTCCCATTGTTATCAAAAATGGCCCTGACTCCACACTCGTTGGTTATGTCCATTATGGTCTATCACCATTTACCAGGGCATTGAGAATTCTTCCCTTCCTGGAAACGGCATTTTTACTCACCTTCCTCTTTTTGGGTTTCTGGGGTTATCTCATTTATCGAAAGAGCGAGGAGGAGAAAATCTGGTACTCTCTTGCCAAAGAAACTGCCCATCAACTGGCAACTCCATTATCATCGCTCAATGGCTGGCTTGAGGCAATTAAAGGAAATATATCTTCTGAAATATATGAGGGAATTGCTGAGGATGCAGAAAGAATGAAGGAGGTATTAGAAAAATTCTCCCGAATCGGAATGCCCCCGAGATTGATTGAGAAAGAACCGATTGGGGTGATAAAAAGGGCGGTTTTGTATATCCGGCGCCGTGCCCATAGTATGATAAGATTTGTTGAAGACTACCATCCCCTTCCGGCAATCTTTTTTGATGAAGTCCTTCTGGATTGGGCAGTGGAGAATCTTTTAAAAAATGGTCTTGATGCGATCGGGACCAGGCCCGGGACGATTACAATAAAAACTTTCCCTTCGGACAGTGGCGCAATCATTGAAATTTCTGACACCGGGCCGGGCATAAAAAAAGGAAAAGAGATTTTCAAGCCGGGTTATACAACAAAAAAATATGGTTGGGGTCTGGGTTTAGTTCTTACAAGGAGAATTATTGAAGACTATCACCGAGGAAGATTGATATTGAAAAAGACCGGCCCTGATGGAACAACATTTCAGATTTTTATACCGGGGAGTAAAAGATGAAAATATTATGGATTGATGATGAGATTGACCTTTTAAAACCCTTTATTTATCTTCTCAATCAGGAGGGTTATGAGGTAAAGACTGCAACCAGTGGTGAGGACGGGGTGCAGATTGCCAATCAGGAGAATTTTGACCTGGTATTTCTGGATGAAATTATGCCCGGGGTTGATGGGCTTGAGGTCTTAAAAAGAATAAAGAACAATAATCCTCAGCAACTCGTTGTAATGGTCACTAAAAGTGAGGAAGAGTCTTTGATGAAACAGGCATATAGTGGATGGGTGGATGACTATATAACCAAACCGTTCAGTTTTAATCAGTTGCTTTCGGCACTAAACCGTATCTTGAGAAGGCGAATTTTGATTGAGGAAAAAATTGCTGAGGACTATTCCACACAATTTCGTAATATTCCCGAGCCCGTCAATTATAATGAATGGATTGAATACTACAAAAATTTAGTCACCTGGGATTTAAGATTTCTGGAATTCGGGAGCAAAGAACTTAAAGAAATCCACGGTCAAAAAAAGGAGGAGGCGAACGCCGGTTTCAACAAATTTATTGATTATGAATATAAGAATTTCTTAAAAGGAAAAGGTCCCATTCTTTCCCATACCCTCTTCAATCAGACCGTCTTACCGGTCTTGAATCAGGGACCATTATATTTTGTCATCTTTGACTCAATGCGCCTTGACCAGTATCTTAAACTCTTACCCTATTTAAGGGACCACTACGAGGTCAAGACCAGTTATTACTATTCAATCCTGCCTTCGGCAACCCCCTATTCAAGAAACAGTATATTTGCCGGACTCTTGCCCCTGGAAATTGTGCAGAAATATCCCCATTTCTGGCTCTTTGAAGATAAAGGACAGAATCGTTTTGAGAAAGAACTGTTCGCCGAGTTCTTAAAAAGAAATAATTTAAAAATTAGTTTTTCTTTTCATAAACTTTCCACAATTGATGATATTGAGAAGAATATAAAAAAAGTTGCCGGTGATAATTGTGATATTACTGTCTTAATCATAAATTTCTTTGACCTCTTACTACATTCAATTCCGGGACGGGGGGATATGAAGGGAATGCTTGATGACGAAAGGATACTTCTAAATTTATTGGGCTATTGGTTTCCAATTTCGCCAATCTTTGAGATCTTTAAAGAGATTGCAAAAAAGAAGAAGCAGATCATTCTGACCAGCGACCACGGATTTATTCATGTGCGCAAGCCCACAATTGTCTATGGCGGCAGAGAGATATCTCCCAATTTGAGATATAAATATGGCCCGGCATTAAGAGTGGATGAAAAATCCGCACTGGTATTGAATAATCCTGGCGAATTTTACCTGCCGGCGGAAAATCCCTCTATCCGTTTTGTGATTGCCCGGGAGGATTATTACTTCATCTATCCCACAAAGCCCACCGAATATGAAAAAGAATTTAAATACACATTCCAGCACGGGGGAATCTCAATGGAAGAGATGATTCTTCCAATTGGATTTTTGAAACCGAAATGATAAAAATAGAGTTGCCCTGAATTTGATTTCCTGAAATAACCACCGAAATCTGACATGGCGGATTGGCGGAAGTGACAATTCCTCCACTCCCGCCGTCATTGCGAGGCTTTTTTCTCTGTCATTACAAGCCCGCCGAAGGCGGGCGAAGCAATCCCATCTTTTCCTCTCTGTCCTTGCGCAAAGCGAAGCAACAAACAATCCCCTCCCTACCTATATGCCCAACACCCATCAACTTATTTTGTTTAATTAAATGTCTTACACCTTTTTCTGTCATTCACATTTTATCGTTTTGTCAATTAACAAAATGTTAAAATGTAAAAATTGGCATTCCTAAAAATGTAGTATTTTTCGCTCAGGAGGAATTAGCGATTTTATCGCGGAGATTAGAGTATAAGTTTTAATTTTTGAGATTGATTAAGACCATTGCTTCAATATGATAGGTCTGGGCAAACATATCAAATAAAAATACCTTTTCTATCTTGTAGTTCCCTTTAATGAAAAGGCTCATATCGCGGGCAAGGGATGCCGGATTGCAGGAAAGATAGATAATTTTCCCTATCTTCATTCTTACGATTTCCTCAATTATCTCTTTCTTAACCCCCTTTCTTGGTGGGTCAAGAATAATCATATCACACCCTTTTATTAAATTGAGATTGTCTTCTGCCCTTCCCACAACGAAATCAATGTTTTTGATCCCACTCAATCGGGCATTTTCTATTCCGTCGTTTACGGCATTTGAATTCTCCTCGACAACAATCACCTTCTTGAATTGGGATGATAAACAGATACCAATAATCCCGATTCCGGCATAAAGGTCTAAAACCCTGTGCCCTTCCCCTTCTTCTTTTATTTTCTCAATAATCTTTTCAAAGACCGGGGAATTTACCTGGAAGAATGAGGCCGGACCAATCCGGAATATCTTTTTGTCAATAATCTCTTCGTAGTAATCCCTCCCTGAAAGGTGGATATTTTTTCTACCCAGAATGCGATTTGTCCTTTGTGGATTTATATTTTGGGTGATGCCGACAATCTCCGGTATTTCTTCAATAAGTCCCTTATACAAAATCTCCGGGATTAGATCAGATTTGGTGACAAATGTAATAAAAATTTGCCCGGTATGTGTTCCGCAGCGAACGATGAGATGCCTTAAGTTTCCCTTGTGCTGGAATTCATCATATATTAAAATCTTTGATTTTTTGATGTAATCCCTAATGACATTAACAACTTTGTTTATTGCCGGTTGATTGATGTAGCATATCTTATGGTTAACAACCTCATGGGTTCCCCTTTTAAAATAGCCAATTTTTAATTCCCGATTTTTCTGAATCGGTAACTGGGCACGATTCCGGTAGTGCCAGGGGTGGTCAGAAATCACCTCAATATTGTCATATTCAAATTTCCCGATGCGGCGGAATGAATCAAGGAGAATCTCTTTTTTTAATTGGAGTTGATATTTATAATCTATATGCTGAAGATGGCATCCCCCACAGATTTTAAAAATCGGACACTTTGGTTCAATCCGGTATGGGGAAGGTTCTAATATCTCAATACATCTGGCTACAAGATAGTCCTTCTTTTCTACAATAACTTCAGCCCTGATTTTCTCATTCGGTATACAATAATCAACAAAACAGACCTTGCCACCGCGGTAACCAATTCCCTGACCACCCAGATTCAATTTTTCAATCTTTAATTCAAGCACTCCTTGATTATATCAACCAATCGTTGGGTGTCAATTATGTTAATGAAATTTTTCATTATAGAAAAAAGAGACGACAAGATACATCAGGGGTAAGCGGAATGCTATGGAGAGCGCGCAAACTTTTGGGAACCCTCACCTTAATCCTCTCCCTTAAAAAGGGCGAGGGAAGGGTGAGGGGCGGAGTTTCAGGGGCTTTAGCCCCTGATGATTATGTTCAAGTATAGGAATTTGAAAAATTCCTATACTTAATAATGAATTCTTTCATTATAGAAAAAAACGGCAACAAGATATTCAGGACAAACAATATGCAATTAGGTATCAGCGATACTATAGGGTTTGTTGGACAGCGGGGGTTTTCAGGGGGTATCCCCCTGAATATCTTGTGCAATTACGGAAGTTATTGAGGCAGTAACTTTATGAGAAATGGCACCTGAACTTTAGTGATTTTGCTACAAAATTGGAAACTATAATGTATCAGAACCAAGGCAGTAAAGATAACCATCGTGAGAGCCACAGTAGATCCGGTTATTTATCAGAGCCGGGGTCGCATTTATCACACCACCCGTGGGAAAAGTCCAGACCAGATTTCCTTCACTCGTAAGACAATAAATTTTACCACTCCTTGAACCAAAGACAATCATAGAATCACTGACACACGGCGAACTCCATATTCCCCCGTCAGTCTTAAATTTCCAGATAATCTTCCCTGAATCGGCGCTCAGGCAATGGAATATACCATCACCTGAACCAAAATAGATACGGTTTTCAACCACCGCCGGTGTTGAAATCACCCGGCCTATAGTTTTGTATTTCCAGACGACCTTCTGTGTTAATCTATTGAGGCAGAACATCCAGCCTCCTTCGCTGCCGAAATAGAGTAAGTCTCCAATGATTACTGGTGAAACATCCGTATCCGAGCCGGTTTTAAACTTCCAGAGGATATTGCCATTTCTTCTTGATAGACAGTATAGATAGCCTTTGGCAGAACCGGCATATAAAAATGTATCAATCACCGCAACCGACGATTCCACCGAGCCCTCAACCTCTGTCTTCCAGACTACTTTTCCACTATCACAGGTAAAACAATAAATATAGTGGTCTTCACCGCCCACATAGATTGTGTCATTTATAATACAGGGCGAGGAATCCATATCGTTGCCAATCTTTCTCTTCCAGACCAATTTTCCATCCTTCAAAGAGACACAATGAAGATAATTATCCCGCGCACCAAAATAGACTTTATTTTTATAAATGGTTGGTGAAGACTTTATGGAATGGTCACATTTATATTTCCAGAGTAATTCGCCAGTGTTCTTATTGAGGCAATATAGTTTTCCATCACAGGAACCGAAAACAAGGGTATCCCCAATGATTGCCGGCTGTCCACTCCAGGCAACTCCCATCCAGACCATTTTCGGGTCAACTCCCCTCTTTTCTTTTTCTCCTTCAAGGATATAACCAGTCTTAAATTTCCACAGCAACCTGACCTTTCGGGGAGCCTTTCCGGAACCGTAAAAGGTATGGGCTGGATTACCCCGGAACATAGTTAAAGAATCTCTGGGTATTATTAGAGAATCAACCGCCGGTTTAGATTCAATCCCTTTTTCCTTTCGCCGGCAGGAATGGCCGGGTAGCAACAGGACCGGTAAAAGAAGTAAATAGATTAAAGTCCGGGTTTTAATCGCCCTTTGCATCTAATCTATTTATCGGTAATACAAGGCCGGTCCCGGTAATCTCCAGGGGGGTATCAGGAAAATCTTCTTTAGTAAGTCTCTTTATGAGTTTTGCTGCATTGTGCAATGAATCAAGTTTCAAAAGGGAAAGTGTCCTCTGAATGGCGGAAAAAACCTGTCCCCATTTAAATACGCCGGTTGAATCAAGAACTACCTTTAATATCGGTGCATAGCCCCTTTCATCGTTCAGATTAAAACCCCAGGTGAAGAAGTTGCCCAGACTATAGGCAATGAGTCTATTTTTATAAAGTTCCAGTGCCCTGGGCACATGGGGTCCATGCCCCCAGACAAAATCTGCACCACTATCAATTACCGCATGGGCAAATTTTACTACATTACCCCTTGGCCAGCCCATAAAATATTCAAATGTATCCTTTGTGTGTAAAAATGCGGTTCCCTCACCACCACCATGAAATGAAACTATGACGATATCAAATTTTCGGGCAAGTTCCGCCACCTTCTTCTGCGCCCCGTGAATATCAAAGATTGAATTCCCCCAGTCCGCGGCGGAAAAGCAGATGATACCAACTTTTCTATTTTTGACGAAGAACTCACCATTTTTCTTATCCGTTCCAAAGTCAATGCCCATCCCTTTTAATGCTTCAATCGTTGAGGCAATTCCTTCTGGTCCAAAGTCATTGGTATGATTGTTTTTGAGATTCATAAAGTCAAAACCGGCACCAGAGAGATATTGCGCATAATGGGGGGGTGTCTTGAAGGCATAGCATCTACCCTTTTCAATTATTTTTGTGCAATTCCCCCGGTCGGTTAGTGGACCTTCTAAATTGCCCAGGGTTAGATCTGCGGACGACAAAATCGACTGGACCTCTTTGAAGATATCCTTACCATCATCAGGGGGAAGTCGCATTTGAGGATAGGTGGTGCCCATCATTATGTCACCAACGGCAATTATACTCAGGGAATCGGCAAAGAGAACAGAAAGGGCTAAAAGACTGAGAAGGAAGACTTTCATACTATGGTCTTGAAAGAAAAGGCGCCCTTGTCGTCTTTGTCTCCCCGGGTATTAAATCAACCTCTTCAATCAAAACTGCCGGAGCAACTACCGAAACTGGAAATTTGTTGCCGTAGGGATCGTTGTAAATGAAGTTGTAGACAAAATCTTTTTCACCGGTCACCACTATATCACGCAATATCCTCGGCGTAACCTGCGAAAATTCAAACCCTTTTATCAATTCTAACGCTCCAGTATTGAGGTCCATTTTGTATACATTTATTGGTGGGGAAAGCAAAGGAATTGATTTATTCGGCAGATTATATAATCTCTGATACCGCGCCCTTTCCGACTCAACCCGGGTTGGCTCCAACTTTGTAATAACAATTCCATAAGAATTACCATAATCCCTAATCAGTTCTTTAAATTTCGTAAACAATTCAGAATCCGAAACTCTCTTAGTGGAGCCAATTATCAGATTCCCCACAAATCCAATATATCTTGGTCCGTATGTCTCATTAGCGTATCGGGCATGTCCGTTTGATGCTTTAATCTTATCAGTTGGTGCACGGCTCATCAAAAGTCCAACAAGTTTCCCTTCTTTCACCAGTTCCACCCTTTCCGCCCTTACCCCCTGGTCGTCTACTGAAAAACTACCAAGCAATGGAATACCCTCGTAGTTTTTCATATTGGGGTCATCAAATACCGAAATGAAATTGGGTGTAACTTTCTTACCCAGACGACCCGAAAGTATTCCCAAATTCTGTTTCACAATATTTCTCTTCAGCATTTCGCTCTCAAATATTGGTTGACGGACATCGCTCACACCCTTACCAAGAATCTGAAAAAATAGTTCACAGGACGCCTGACCCAAAAATAATACAGGACCTGAATAGCCTTCAGTTTTTCCCAATTTCGTCTTCAAAAGAAGGGTTTCAGCCCAGGGATGAAGATTCTTTTCTATTTCAGCAAAATCAAGTTCCCCATTTTTAGTATAAAAGCCAATAAAGTCTTCTATTATCTCACCGTCCTGGCCACGCGCCTTTGCCTGAATATCCAGGGTATAAAACTTATCGGCCCGGACACTCTTTGCGCCCTCGCTATCCAAAAAATACTGGACACTAACATTACCCTTTAATATTACTGATGATTCAAAGACCGAGGGAAGATTTTGAACGATTCTTGAAATTCCCACCACTGTTTGGTTGAGTTTTGTTTTATTAAAATCCAATTTGGGAATTGGTTCAATTATCTCATATGGCTTTACTACACAAAAATCAAAAATTGTATCAGTAGTTTCTCTATTTTTTAGGTATGCCCTTTTGCGGGCAATTTTATCAAGCGCCCTTTTATATGTTCCATCGGTAACCAGCCAGATTGCTTGGCGCAGGGCAAAATAGTCGTCCTCAATTGGAAGTGATGTTTCATAAGATTCAATTACACTAAAACCCGATGCTTCACAGACAAAGTTACTGTTGTCCAGTTGGTAGCCCCCAACCCGCAGATCAACATAAAGGTGCCGGTCCTGAAAATCATTGCTGTATAAAAGACCACCCAACGATGCCTTGATTTCTATCCCCTTGGAATCCAAGACCCGAAAGGATAGATAATACGGTTTTTCCTGTCCCTCAAGCCAGAGTTCACTGATATTTCTGTTCAATTCATCACTTAAGGCTTGAAAGAGAATTCCGGAGGGGGATTCAGAGTAGGCTATCAAAAAGAAGGTAAAAATCATAACCATATTGACTCCTTTTAATGGATACGGGATGGCTCACCAGGTGCCGGTAGAATTGGTGGTCGTTCCTGACCCTTTGCCTTCTTTTCCACCTCAATTTCAGCGACCAGGATTGAAGGAGCGATTGCCGAGACCGGAACCCAGCCCGATTCAGCACCACAGGTACCATTGAAAATTTCATAATCATCGCCGGTGAGTAAGATTTTTGAAAGGGAAAGTAAAGGAGTTCCTACAATATCCACACCCCGCACCACCTCATCGGGACGGCCATCAATATAGACCCTTTTCACAAGCAGGGGTATTACCTTGAAGGTCTGGGGTCCATATCTGCCGGTCATTGTGAAGCCACCAGCAATATCATAAAATAAAAGACCGTAAGGTTTCTTTTGTCTTCGGCATTCCTCAATAAGGGCATTACGCAGTTCTAAAAAAGGAACCTCTTTGTTTGATTTCACATAAAGCACACCCTGACGTGCTACAACCTTTTTCCCATATTGTCTTCTACCATGACCATTTGATTTAGGGAAATTTGCAATTGGCGACCGACTCATTAAAAATCCTTTCAGGACACCGTTTTCCACAACTGTAGTTCTCTGTGCCCTTACCCCCTCGTCATCAAAGAGGTAATGGCCATTAAGGTCTTTGCCATTGAACTTTTCCAGTGTTGGGTCATCATAGATTGAGATAAATTCAGGCATTATCCGCTCATTCAATTTCTTGGTAAATGTTTGACCTTCAAATTCACTCTTCTGGCGGTGGCCCTCAATTCGGTGACCAAAGATTTCGTGGAAAAATACGCCGCAGGCACGGTTCACCAGAATCGCCGGTCCTGAATAGGGTTCAACAACCGGTGCATTCCTTAAGGCATCAAGATTTTCAATTAAAGAATCAATTTGACATTTTAGATTCTCTTCATCAGGGAGATTTGGGGAGTCGGTGACGACGACCGGGAAAGAGAGATATAATTCCATTCCATCCGAAGCCATTGTCTCGGCAAATATACGAATTGTATATCTCATTGAACAATGCCTCAATTGAGTTCCGTCGGTATTGACCAGATATTTGGTCAGAGAGTTTGCGGAAAGTGATACCTGAGAGTTGTATATCCAGGGATAATCCTTGAATATCTTGGAAAGGTTTTTCAACCTTCTTTTCCATAAATCTCCGTCAAGGGAAATGCTTTTGATTTCACCCAAAAATTTCTCTGATGGGGCACGGCTGAAGTCTGGCGAGGTATCGGATTCCAGAACCTTTACCGCCCGTTCATTTTGAATTCTGATAAACCTCTCCTGGGCAGATTTGAAATTCTTGTCCGTCTCTGCCCAGAGGATTATCTTTAAACTTTTTTGGTCATCATCAATCGGAACCTCAACCGGCTCTGACCACCAATCATAATTTTCAGTCCCCCGAATCTCATGGGTGTTGTCAAGACGGAATGAACCAATACGAACATCCACATCCAGATAACGATGATGTTCTTCATTTTCACTGATCAACGCCCCTAAAGAAGCCGAGATTGTAAATCTGCGCTCATCCATAATCTCAAACTGCAAAAAATACAATGGATTTGGCTGGGCTTTGCTCAAGACCCGGTAATAGCGGTTCAGTTCTTCATTCATTGTCTTTAAAATCGGGTCGGCCTTTGCATAGATTAACTCAAAAGCAAAGAGCAGAAGCAATAATTTCCTGAAATTTTTCATCAATACCCCCTTTTCCATTATTCTAACATTACAACCTTCTTTAATTTATTCAATTCTCCACAGGAAAAATAGATGAAATAGATACCGGCCGGCAATTTACGACCAGCATTGTCATCGCCGGACCAGATTATATGGTCTGATAATCTGATGGTCTCAGAGTCCCATTGTCTGACCAGCCTGCCACTTATATCATAAATTTTTATACTGGCTACTGACTTCTGACTACTGGCTACTTTTTGTTTTGGGATTTGGAATTTAATCAGAAGGTGATTCTGGAATGGGTTGGGATAGACCTCTAAATTCGGAATTCGGAATGCGGAATTCGGATTTGGGGTTTCTTCAACTGAATAGATATATTCCACATTCACATCATCAATGTAGAATCCTTCGCCAACCGCATTGTCAACATCGCTAATAAAAGCGATTCTTATCTGAATTGTTTCACCGGCGGGATAATCGTCAAGGGCATAAACCTCCTCAAACCATTCACTCTGAATTCCTCTTTTGCCCAGTGCCCCACCGGTTCCGATGAAGTCCAGGGTATCGGCAAGTCCATTATGGAGCACAATGACATAAATTCCATCGGTTCCATAAAGAGGCACTGAAAACCAGCGGCGAAATCTCAATAAAGAATTTTCCGCCACCATAAAGGGGACAGTCTGGATGTCGCAATTCATATTATTCACATATTGACCACTCGTCTCATCACCACAATACCAAGAATGACTGGGGGAAAAGAATCTTCTTGTTGAGATATGCCAGAGGTTATTGAAACCACCGGTTGTCCACAGACCAGAACCAGACTCCATATCATCACTGAATCCAGTTTCACCAACAAGAATTTCAATCGTATCAGTAAATTGATAATTTTCTGAATAAATATTCAAAAGGAGTTTCCCAAGATAAGATGAAGGACAGAAGGGACTTATGTAAATAACAAAGGGGTCATTCGGAATTTTTATTGATTCGGGTGCTATATCACCGTATTGCACGCTATCAATAAGAACAAAAAGATAAGGGTCAGAGGAATTCAAAAGAGTCCGTGTGGTGTGCCCAATACCAAAACCATAATTTTTCAAGTTTACGAATAGTGATTCAACTTTTCCGGGAAGATTCGGCAGTGTAAAAATCCTTACCCCATCAATCTTCATCATTGGTGTTCCGACGATGAGATCGGGCATAAAAGAGATGGTATGGGTATTGTCAGAGATTTCCAGATTGAATTCTATACAATAACCATTCCCCACTGAACCAATTTCCACCGCAAATGCATTCTCAATTATTATGGAATCACCGGGGGCGAGGAAATTTATTGATGCGATACTATCCCCAATTGTGACATTGTTATCTGGAGAGCGGAGAACCAACTGGATACTGCTCGCCCCGGCATTACCACAATTTTTAATTATTGGGGAGAGAAAAAGAATCTCACCCGGATTTGGAATATGGTCATTGTTCCCAAAGGGGTCGTTTATTGACCAGCCCTGATAATTAACATAAGGGCCACTCTCAACCGGGATTGTCTTTTCAACGGGCAGATAATTATGAGCAGTTACGGTCAAAGCAAAATCGCCGGTGGTGAGTGGTGTAGCATCAAGAAATATAGAACCACTGGCATCGGTGTAGCCAGCACTGTATGATTCATTTCCTTTCATCAGGCAGACAAGGGCATCTCTAATTGGACTTGCGGTCTGTTTCGCCTTTACGGTAATTAAAATCTTTGCATTTCCAACTGGTATTGATTGGGGATATGAGACCAAAAGTGTCTCAGGGTTGTGGGTCCAGATTGGTAGTTCCGGGTCACCGAGCAGATTCAGTTGATACTGATGCCACCGGTATACATTCTTTTCCCTTGAATAAGGAATGAAGTACGCCTTTGCCATCGCCAGTGCCTCGCCAAGGTGAAAGTTTTCCTCTATAAATAATGAATAGAAGAAGCGGCTGTCAAATCTATCCGAATAGCCAAATCCTGGATTCCCTGGTGAACCCCAGCCATAACTTGTATTACCAATAAAGGCAACGCCACCTCCCTGAGGGCTATTTACAAAGGCTTCCGAGATTGAAGAAAAATCAAAGGCATTTGTCCAGCAACCGATTGAATACAGAATCCCGTATTTCGGTTCATTGGTTAGGGTATCAAAATCCTGACTGTTCAGATATCCTGTCCCCACGCCCATTGCATCAATCCAACCATGACCATCATGATTTATTAAGTTCTGGCCGGCCCTGATTGCCGCCTTTACTGTCTGAGGAGTTTCATTTCCCAGACTCTCATATAACTTTGTCAATTCAAAATCGGACGGAAATGACTCATCACCGATTCTATTTTTGTGAACCCCCTGGTCAGTATAGGGATTTTCCCATAAAATTTCCGCAGCAAAAAGGGCATTGTTCAGATAATCAAGGGGTGGATTTTTTTCATAGGTAAGAACCTTTTCGACAAATTTCTGCGCCTCGGCAATTGTATTTACCGGTGCCCTGCCGACAAATAAATCCGGATATAAATCAATGCTGTCTTCAATCTCACCATAACTGTGGTCGCCATCAAAATTCCAGTTCCCCTGTAAGTCTGCGTAGTATAAATCACAGGGCATTGTATCTTCACGCCCCGGATAATAGCCGGCACTGCAATCCATTGCATAGGCAAACCGGCAGGGTATAAAATCCACATCACCACCCAGAAGGACATACATAACTCCGGAATCGGGCAGGGTCTTGAGATAGTTTCTTATCTTTGCTGCATCGTCTTCACCAGGATAGTGGGAAATAATCCAGTTGGTTGTCCTGACCTTTGACCGCACTCCCTTTTTGGTCTTCCAGTCCGCGAGTTTTTGAAATACTGTATCCATCGGCGGCGCAGTAATGATTAAATAATTAAAATCTCCACCTTGTCGGTTTAATTCTGGTCCGGGGATATCCTCGGGATTGGTAACGAAGTTTCTCATTCTACCTCTTTTTGCCATTAATTTAGTTCCACCCTCATAATTGACGGTAATCTGAATATGGGTATTGAGAATTAATTTTTTTGCCTTGGGTTGATATTGTATGGGAAAGACGACAATTTCACAGATTTGTTGATTATCATAGATGCCTGAACCCTTGAATTGAATGACATCCGGTGGATATTTTTTCTTCCCGAGATAGATTGCCTCGTCTCTTTCAATGGGTGAAAACGGCTCTTTTCTTGATAGGATAACCGGTGGTTGTGCCCAGGATAAATTATATTCGCCAGGTAATTCTTTTGACGAAATGATTTTCAATCCGATATTTTTTATCTTTGCCCCGTAAGGAATAGCAATTTTAATGTTCTGAACCGGCAATTCCGGGGCACCGGGCACATTGGTTATTTCTAAACCTTCAATCCTGATTTTAATCACATCTCCAGCCTTCTCAAATTTGAGTATAGATTCGTCATATTGAAGGTTACAGACCACACTTTGGGCAAAAATGTTAATAAAGAAAATCCCCATTATTGCCATATTTCCTCCTAAGGGCTGGCAAAATTCACTCTATTGCCACCCATCTGTTTTGCTTCATAACAGGCTCGGTCAGCAAGATTAATCAGTGTTTCCTTATCCCGGGTATCTCTGGGAAAGATTGCGATGCCAATACTCAAGGTGACCTTCGGGTCAAGATTTTCCGATTCAATCTTTTTTCTTATTCTCTCGGCAACGGTAAGTGCAAAATTGGCATCCGTTTCCGGCAGGACGACAACAAATTCATCACCCCCATACCGACATACAAAGTCAACATCCCGAATTGTTTCTTTAATTATCTTACCAAATTTTTGTAGTATATAATCACCGGATGAATGGCCGAATTTGTCGTTATAATTTTTGAAGTTGTCAAAATCAATCATTAAAAGGGCAAAGGGGCGGCGGTATCGCTCAGACCGCTTTATCTCACCATCAATAAAAATATTAAAACTCCGACGATTACCAAGTTCCGTCAATGGATCGGTGAGGGAGAGTCTTTTTGCCTCCTCATAGAGTCGGGCATTGTCAAGGGCGATGGCAATCTGGGCGCTTAATGTATCAAGGAGCCTTATGTCGTCCTTTGTAAAGCCATCAATTTCTGGACTTTCCACATCCAGAACGCCGATAATTTTTTCTCCAATCATTAAAGGAAAACAGACCTCACTCTTTGCCTCTTTCACCCCGGGTATATAATATGGGTCTTTTGAGACATCCGGTGCATAATACATTTCCTTTGTTGCCGCAACATGCCCGGTAATACCATTAACACCAATACCAATTTTCAAATTTTTTACTGATTCCGGATAATTTATGTAAGAGCGAATTTTCAACTCCTTCTTTTCTTCATCCACCAGAAAGATTGCCAGATTGAGAAAACCAAAGGTATCAACAAGACGCCGGAGAATATTATTTAATAGTTCATCAAAGTCCAGAGTTGAAATAAAGGTCTTCCCGACTTCATACAAAATTGCAGTTTCCATTACCTCCCGGGAAAGTTTCTTATATAGCAACGTATTATCAATTGAGACGGCAGCCTGGTTACACAATAACTGGATATATTCCACATCACTCTCCGGGAAATCCCTTTTTGTGTATGAATCAACATATAGAATGCCTAAAAGCTTCCCCCGGGCAATGAGGGGATTGGCAATGATTGCAGAGCGGCCTTTTCTCAATGAAACAGGATTTACATTTTCATATTGCGATAGGTCACTTATTACTACGGGTTTTTTACTCTTTATAATTTCCCCTGAAATACCATTGGTTAACCGGGCTGTGGTTTTATATCTTCTAATGGTTTTGTCTTCTTTTATATACTCAAAGGCATCAAGGATAGTTTTGCTTCCCTCGTCAATTAGCAAAAGACTTCCAGTATCAGTATTGGTGATGGAAGTCGCAAACGACAGTAGTGTCGCGGCGATTTTTTCAATATCAAATGTCGTGGCGAGGACAATGCCAACCTGCTCCAGTCCCGATACCACATTTGACTTTTTCTCAATCTCCTCAAATATCTTTTTCTGAACAATTGAGATTGCAGCCAATTTCGCAAAGAAATCAAGGGCCGGGAAATCTTCAAATTTTTCTTTTTTTATGCGATAATAGAGATTGAGGCAACCGATTGCCTCATCTTTTACAAGAAGTGGAACGCAAACAAAAGATTGAAGACCTTCCCTTTTTATCCAGTTAATTGAGAAGGTATCATTTTTTTCAATAAAGACCTTGATGATGTCCGGGATGAATCTCATCCTCTTTTCCTGACAGACCCGTCCGGCAACCTCTTCATCCTTATGAACCTTGACCACCTTCAAATACTCCTCGGATAGATTGTGAGATTCAACGATTTTAAGGTATTCTCGTTTTTCATCAAAAAGCATTATTGAGGCCGCCGAGGCATCAAAAAAAATACAGGCGGTTTTGGCAATGGTCTTAAAGACCTTCTTCAGTTCTTTATGCTCAAGGAGTGATTCTGCTATTTCGGTGAAAGTTTTTATCCACCCCTTTTCTTCCATTAAGTGATTATATAGAAAATCTATTCTCAGTCAAGGGCGATTAATTTCAGATATTGACATTGTTGAAATTTTTATTATAATTCTGGCGGTCAGAAAGGAAATATATGGGTTTTTATAAACTATCCCTATTCTCACTTTATTTTACATTTCAAACTCTTTACTCTGCCCAGCGTGTGGTTGTTGCTGAAACGATAACGGATGAAAACTGAGCTAATTGTGGTATAGCCAGCGGGACACTGGCAGAAATTGTGTTGAATCATCCCGGGCGCATAGCCGCAATTGATGTCCATTATCCTCAGGGCGATTCGTTTTTCCTTCAAGAAGGCTATGATAGAATCCATTATTATCCACCGCCATTCTACGGAATGTATATTCCACCCTGGCTCTGGTATGATGGAAATCAACATGGGGGATTTGATTATGCCCAGTGGGAATCAATGATTGTAAACCGGATGAATCAACCCGCACCGGTGACAATCCATCTTGATGGAGAATATTCACCATGGAGTAATTCCGGGACTATATATGCTACATTTATTAATGATTCAACTGCAACGATCAACGGCCGGGTAATAATTGTGATTACCGAAGATAGTCTATTCTATCCGGCACCAAATGGCACAATGTGGCACTGTAATGTGCCAAGGGATTATATTCCCGATGATAGTGGAATAACTGTATCAATTCCATCTGGTGATTCAGTCACAATTAGTATGCCTTTTTCAACCCACCCAAACTGGAACAAATTTCACTGTAAGATTAAAACCTGGATTCAGAATGACATAATGCAGGCGGATTCAACAAAAGAAATTTGGCAGGGAGCAATGGTGAATCTGCTGGAAATAGGAATAAAAGAAGAACAGACTTCGGATATGAAAGACATTCAAATTTTACCCAATCCCTGCATCTCTACTCATCCTATCCAATTTAATCTTCCGTATGTTCAGGACTACCAGATAACAATCTTTGACTGCGCAGGCGGGATTGTGAACAAATTTTCTATTAATGCCGCCCGGATGGTGTGGAATCTTAAAGATGCAAATGGGAACCAAATTCCATCAGGCGTTTATTATTATTGTGTTGTTTCAAAAAGATTTAAGAAAAGTGGGAAAATAGTGGTTTTAGAATAAAAAGGGGGTGTAATATGAAAATAATCTGCACCGCATTAGTAATGACTGGATTATTAGCCGCCGGAAACTGGGCGGTCAATGGTGATTTTGAAGATTCCCTTGACCACGGCTGGATGAAAACAACGGGCGGGTATAATATTACCATTGACCGCGCACCAGGCTATGATCCGGATCCGGACTATGAATTGCGAGCAGAAAAAGGGGGAGGTAATGGTTATGCCAGAGTCTATCAGATTGTGGACATTCCCGCCATTAATGACTTCAGTTTTTATGTAAATGCAAAACTTTATGCCTATGATAATAATGCGGATACCCTTACCTATGGAGCGACGGCAGTGATTGTTGGCTATCTCTCGGCAAGCGGCTTGCTTCTCGGAGAAACGAGAATCTGTCAATTTACTACACCCTGCCCGTGGCAGAATACTCCAACCTGTCATCTGATTTTTGTGGACGACTCACTATGGCATTCTCATTCCTTTAATTTAAATAACGAACTTGGCAATCTTCCCGGTGTGAATCCCACGGATGTGAAAAAGATAGAAATTGCATTCTATGATACAACCGCCCACACCTGTTGAGGGGCTGATCAGATGGCGAAGGTCTTCGCCGATGATGTTCAATTAAACTACACCGGCACCCAGCCTTACCTTAGATTCCTAAAATCAAAGGTCTATGATACGGGCGGTAATAACAACGGAAGGCTTGACCCTGGGGAGACTGCAAATCTTACCGCCTTTTTGAAGAATATCGGTGGGATTGACCTCAACAACCTGACGACCATCCTTTCCACAACAAGCCCATATATTACAATTAACGACAACTCTGGATATTTTGGCACACTGATGATTGATAGCACAAAGGAAAATTTTTTAGACCCCTATGTCTTAGAAGTTAGCCCTGATGCTCCTCAAGGTCATATGGCCCAGTTCCAACTGATTGCGCTTGACGGCACATTTGTTGATACATTCTTCTTCAATCTTGTGATTGGTACCTATCATTATCTTGTCTGGAATCCTGACCCCACCTCGGCACCAGGACAGGCAATGCATAATATTCTGGATAGTCTGGGTTATTCTGGATTATATTCAACCACCCTGCCCACAACCGACCTTGGTATCTATCAAGCAATTCTGGTATGTGTGGGTGTGTGGCCCAATAATTATGTAATATATGCATCAAGCCCAGAGGCGGATGCACTTGTAGACTATCTCAATAGTGGTGGAAGGCTTTATCTTGAGGGTGGTGATGTCTGGTATTATGACCCATTGATCGGTGGTTATAACTTCTGCCCACTATTTGGCATCAATGCCTTATTAGATGGCTCTTTAGACTTAGGACCGATTCAAGGGCAAACTAACACATTCACAAATCAGATGTATTTCAATTATAATGGTGAGAATAACTATATGGACCACATAAGTCCGAGTGGCACAGGTGCGTTTTTGATTTTCAGAGATGTTGACCAGGCGTATGATTGTGGTGTGGCAAGGGATGCTGGTTCATATCGGACAGTTGGGGTCTCTTTTGAACTCGGCGGTTTAGTTGATGGTTCTGATGTTTCAACCCGTGCTGCGTTACTGGATTCAATCCTTCATTTCTTTGGAATCTTCCAGACTCCGGTCTACGAAGAAAATGCACAAAAAGATAACCAGAAGATTTTATTCCGGGTCTCACCAAATCCATTTAAAAACAGATTGGATATTAGATATAAGATACCGGATACGAGATACGAACATATATCCGACATCTCATTTCTCCCGGCAGTCGGAGTAAAAATCTACGATGCAACAGGCCGATTGGTCAGACAATGGGGCTATGAGACCATCAGATTATCAAACCAAATCATCTGGTCTGGTGATGATGATTCTGGTAATCGTCTTCCATCGGGAGTTTATTTCGTGAAACTGGATTTTGGCAATCAAGGTAAAACTGCAAAGGTGATAAAAATTGAATAAAAATTCACCTTTATCAACGCCTACCAGCGTTGGCGTCTTAAATCGAAATCTTGACATTCTATCTGGAATAATTATAATGACCTGTGAAATCTTATGGATTGATTGGACTTTTAATTGGTCTTGTTACTGTCGGAATACTGGTTTATAAGGCAGGCAATATTTATACATGGAGAACCCTGCCCTCTCCCCGTTTTAACGGAGAGGGCAGGGCGAGGGGCGGGGTTTCAGGCGCTTTAGCCCCTGATGTATGTCCAGAACACCGGTAAGATTATTTTTGATTTAAATCGCATGGTTGACATCAAGGAATTTTTGAATACAATATTGTCTCGGGGTAAGAGGTAAGTGTTTTCCCGAAATGTAGGGTTGAACTTAACTTTTTAAGATTAATTACCTGTTGGACATAAAGGCGGTATCAGGTTATCAGAAAATCAGGAAGTCTGATTCCCTGATATCCGATACTTCTGTATCGGGGCGTGGCGCAGTTGGTTTAGCGCACCAGCTTGGGGTGCTGGGGGTCGTCCGTTCAAATCGGATCGCCCCGATTTTTTTTACGAAAAAAATACTATAAAACTAAAATGAAAAGGCCGGGGCAAGATGGGAAAATGCAGGAGGAACTTCTCCGTTCCGGTAGAAATAGGGCTGGGGTTAAAAAACCCACCTACAAAAATCGTTAATCGTTGGATGGTTTCGTTATCCGCATCAAGATTAAATTCCAAATCCCAAATTTCAAATTCCAAACAAATTCTAAATCACAAACTCAAAAGAAATTCCTTTTTACCTTTAGAATATCGCCTTTTTGCCGTTTAGCCATTTTGCGCCATCTTTAGCCCTTTTTAGCACTTCCTTTTATACCTTCAATGTCACATCTTATTTATTTTTCTCCACATTGACTTAAGTCTAAAATTGGGTATAATTAATAATGATAAAAAGGAGATGAAATGAAAAAGTTATTAATCTTTTCTTTGATGATCCTCTCTTTTGCCTATGCCCAGGAGATTGGGGCAAAGTATCTTGTTATCACTGCGGATACCTTTTATAACTCAATCCTACCCTATGCCCAATGGAAACATAAGATGGGTTTACGCACAAAGGTTGTAAAACTCTCTGAAATCGGCGGCAATAATCAGGTTGCAATTAGAAACTATATCAGAAATGCCTACAATACCTGGCCAATTAAACCTGAATTTTTACTTCTCGTCGGTGGCCCAAGTTTTTTGGCATTTCCCATTATTTCATCAACATATACGGACAACTATTACACAAATATTGATACAACCAATATTTATAACGAAATCCTCTCCGGTCGTCTCACGGTCCGTGATATTAACCAGGCACAGACGGTCGTCAGCAAGATGCTCCGCTATGAAAGGAATCCCGACACCACGACCGATTGGTTCAGAAATGCCTGTTTGATTGTGCGGGAGGATAATGACCCCTATGATGACTCTATCTACTGGAGTGATATTCATCATGCTAAGGCACTTATGTTAGGAGGTGGCTATAATACAATTGATACACTCTCCAGAAATTTAGGAAACAATGCAAACGATGTAATATCAAGGGTTAATCAGGGAAGAGGATTTGTCCTTTATCGGGGACAGGGGGTTGGCTACTGGTGGGACCCGTTCAATGTCAACCCCAATTTGACTCAGAATGGATCAAAACTGCCCATTGTCCTTTCCATCACCTGCCGGACAATTGCGACAAGTGGAGACCCGGCAACTGCGGAGTGGTGGTTATTGACCGGAACGCCGACCACCCCCCGAGGCGGGGCTGGTTATTTTGCAACTACCACTATAGTTACGGGTGGTGCATACTTAAGAAGCGCAGTCTGTAAGGGTTTTTTCAATGCAATCTTCAATGACCGAAAGAGACTATTCGGCGAAGCCTGTGAGGCGGGAAGAAGGAATGTCTATCAACTCTATGGTAGCCAGAGTGAATATCGCGGTTTTACTACACTTGGTGACCCGGCGATGCAAATCTGGACTGCAAAGCCAAAGCGGATTGATGTCTTTTATGATTCCATTTTATATGCCGGAGTTGAAGAAACCCTGCAGGTGAGTGTTCAATACCAGGGAATGCCAGTAGAATCAGCCTATGTCTGTATTCTTTTTGACACCCTTATTTACCAGACAGGATATACAAACTATTCAGGTCAGGTCTCTTTTATTCTCAATTCACCCATCCCCGGCACAATGGACATAACCGTCACCGGTAGAAACCTCTATCCCTATGAAGGAACAATCCAGATGATTCTTGGTGATGTTTATCTCACCTATTTAAATAGCCTATTCAGCGACTCTTTAGGAAATAACAATGGATTTATTAACCAGGGTGAGATAATACTGCTCTGGGCAACCATCAGAAACATTGGCGCGGCACCAGCCACCAATGTCCGGGCAAAATTAAAAACTCAGGATACAACAATCTTTATCACGGATAGTATTTCTCTTTATGGAAATGTTCTGCCAGGCACAGACCAGATTGGTTTAAACCCCTTTGTCTTTTCGGTATCGCCCAATGCCCGCAGCCATTCTGCCCCTTTTGAAATTTACCTGATTGATGCCCAGGGTGATACATTCTATAGTAATTTTTCTCTTTTTGTATCCGGCAATGAAAATGGCGCAATCGGCCCTGACCCTTATGGATATTATATCTATGATGATACAGATACCCTGACCGGTAATGCCCCGGTTTATAACTGGTTTGAAATTGCCCCACCCGGACCAGGGCTAATCGTCAGCGAAATCACTGATGAAGATGCGGATACAGTAACTTATCCCCTGCCATTTGTCTTCAAATATTATGGAACCGAATATAATACAATCGGTCTTTGCTCAAATGGTTTTTTAGAACTCAATAATTCCACATATCGGTTCGGCGAAAATACACCAATTCCCCTTCCCGGTGGACCAAAGAGGCTCCTTGCTCCATTCTGGGATGACCTTGACCCAAGACCTGCCCCAGATGGTTATGGTGATATTTATTATTACAGTGATACAACGAATCACCGCTGGATAATAGAATATAAAGAGTGTGGACACTATGGCAATCCAACAGTCCGTGAGACATTTCAGGCAATTTTGCTTGACCCCCAGTATTACCCTACACCTACCGGTGATGGAGAGGTTCTGTTTTTATATAATACAGTCGCAAATGCAAATGAAAATAGTGTTGGAATGGAGGACGAGACTGAAACCCGGGGACTACAATATGTCTATAACAGCAGTTACGACCCAAATGCAATGCCCCTCATCAATGGTCGGGCATTATTGATTACCACAAAGCCGCCAGTAAGTTACCATTCACCCTGGATAAATTTAATGAGTTGGATAGTTAATGACTCCTCGGGTGGAAACAATAACGGCATTCCGGAACCGAACGAAACGATTGAAATCACAATTTATATCAGGAATGATGGCGACACATTGATTACCGATGTAAATGGCTCCCTCCGCACTTCTTCAAACAGTTTACTACTTATAGATAGCACGGCGATCTTTGGAAATGTTGAAATTGGGGCAATCTCTGACAATAGTTCAAATCCATATATTGTCCAGGTTGCTGAAGACCCTGTTGACACACTGGTTGGTTTGACATTATATTTTACTGGTAATGGTGGTGGATATCAGACCTTTGCCTATTTTACCCTGCACATCCACAATGAAACTGGAATTAGCGAAAATTCAACGTCCAATGATAAAATTGAACTCTTGAAAATCTATCCCAATCCATTCAAAAACAGATTGGAGATTAGATATAAGATACCAGATACGAGATACGAACCCATATCCGACATCTCATTTTCCCTATCAGTCAGCATAAAAATCTACGATGTGGCTGGCCGATTGGTAAAAGATTTTTCACGATTTACAAATTACGATGGACACCCTACAAGTATCGTCTGGGATGGGACTGACGATTCGGGTCTTAAGTTGCCGGCTGGTATTTACTTTATCCGATTAGAATCTAATGAGTTCAAGAGGACTGAGAAAGCAGTTTTGTTAAGATAAAGGAGTAGCGAGCCTTGTCTCACACTCTTGCAAAGCAAGAGCAACACTTCAGGTGCGAGTTATTAGAATAAGGCTCAAATGTTTATCTCTCTACTTGCTACTCTCTACTCGCTACTATCTCCAGAGACAGTAATTTAGAATTTGTGATTTTGGATTTGTTTGGAATTTGGTGCTTGGAATTTAGGATTTTGTTTAAGATACGGGCAAGGAAAGGGCGATAAGAAAGGGTAAAGAGGGGAATATCGTGAAACGTTTACCGTGAAACGAAAATAGAAAAGGGCAAAAAAGGCTCAAAAGGGCTAAAGAAGGCTAAAGGGCTAAAAGGCTCAAATGTTTATCTCTCTACTTGCTACTCTCTACTCGCTACTATCTCCAGAGACAGTAATTTAGAATTTGTGATTTTGGATTTGTTTGGAATTTGATGCTTGGAATTTAGGATTTTGTTTAAGATACGGGCAGCGAAACCATCCAACAAAAGACGATTTTAAAAAAAGGAAAACACCGACTCCTTTAAATAGCACAATACCTTGACTTGATTTCGTTCTTCGGTATAATCACTTATGAAAATTGTAGGCACAAATCGGAAGGCAAACCACCTTTACGAAATTCTTGATACCTATGAGGCAGGAATTGTCCTTTCGGGAAGTGAGGTAAAATCACTGCGCCAGTCTGGAGTTTCTTTGGGCGATGCCTATGCGGAAATAAAAGACGGCGAGATTTTTCTATTTAATCTCCATATTGCACCGTATAAGTTCAGTTCCTTTTCCCCACCCGACCCAGCGCGAAAACGGAAGTTGCTTTTGAAAAAGGAGGAGATTAAAAAACTTTATGGAGTAATCCAGCAGAAGGGAAACAGTTTAATTCCTTTGAAGGTTTATTTCAATGAAAGGGGATTTGCCAAGGTTACCCTGGGAGTCTGCCGTCGGAAAAGGGCTTTTAATAGAAAAGGGGAAATCCTTGAGAAAGAGGCCCGGCGGAAACTGACTCAAATTAGAAAGGCAATCAGATGATTGAGTTATTTATTTTCTTGAGTTTGTTGCCCAAATATGAAATCGTTTGCGACACAGAGAAAGTTGTTGTTCAGTCTGAAAAGATTGGAGACCAGGATTATGTGCCGCTAAAATCAATTGCTGAATTGTGTGATATAAACTATGTCTTTGATAATAAAAGTCAACGCCTTACGCTTTCTACATCCCAGCATTTAATTATCTTAATTCCCAGTATCAGTGTCATTATGATTGACAGTTCCTATCAAAATTTTCCGTTTACATCTTACCTGATTGATAATGAAATATACTTTCCGGTTCACGAGATAACACCGATTCTGGGCGGGACATTTGAAAAATTGATATTTATAAAAGAATTGGAAGAAATTCCCGAGATAAAAAATATTGAACTCTTCACAAGGGGTGATTCAACAGTTCTTAAAATTGGCTGCGAAACACCCTTAGAATTTGATGTGGAATTCAATCCCCAAACTTCGGTTGTAGAAATAGATGGTAGGTATAAAGATAAGAAATTGAAACCCGCTGGTCAGGTGAAAAAGGTAAATCTTTCCTCCTATAATACCTACACAAGGATAGAACTTGAACTTTCGGATGTCAATTCTTATCAGCAGCGGAAAGATGAGTTGGTATTCTTCAAAAAGAGTTTTAAGGCGGTTCATCTCGTGGTCATTGACCCTGGACATGGAGGAATTGACCCCGGGGCAGTGGGAAAGGGGGGATTATACGAAAAGGATGTAAACTTGGATATTTCCAAATTCTTGAAAAAACTTATTGAGGACTCCCTGGGGATAAAGGTTATTTTGACAAGGGATAAAGATGTTTATCTATCTTTAAAAGCAAGAACCCAGATTGCCAATCGTAATAATGCCGACCTTTTTCTGAGTGTCCACTGTAATGCGGCAAAAAGAAATAGAGAGGCCAGGGGTTTTGAAACCTATTTTCTTTCCGAGGCGAGGACGAATGAGGCAAGGGCCGTAGCGGCGATGGAAAATGCCTCATTGAAATTTGATGAAGAGGTTTTGCCCTCGGATGCAATAAATTTTATTCTTTATGATTTGGCACAGAGCGCATTTCTGGAAGAATCCAACTATCTTGCCGAGTGTATCCAGACAAGCGGCGAAAAACTCCTTTCAATTCCAGCCCGCGGAGTGAGTCAGGCTGGATTTTATGTTTTAAGAGGGGCATTTATGCCGGCAGTCCTTGTGGAATGCGCATTTATCTCAAATCCTTGGGAAGAGAAGTGGCTTAGAGAGAAAAGAAATCGGGAGAAACTTGCTTATGCAATCTTCTCTGGAGTAAAAGAATATTTGCAGGGTTATGAACAGAGGTTGAGCAATTGAATAAATCACCGATTGGCATTTTTGATTCAGGAATTGGAGGTTTGAGTGTGGTAAAGGGAATTAGAATTTTCCTGCCCAAAGAGGATATAATATACCTTGGTGATACTGCTCGACTACCTTATGGAACAAAATCGGTTGATTCAATTATCCAGTTTTCCATAGAAAATACTGAATTTTTACTCGCCCGGGGGGCAAAATTTATCGTCGTTGCCTGCTATTCCTCAACTTCGGTTGCCCTTGATATACTTAAGAAAAAATTTGATGTCCCGATAATTGGGGTTATAAAACCCGGAGTGAAGAGGGCACTCACTTTAACAAAAAATAATAAGGTGGGTGTGATTGGAACATCACTTACAATTCAAAGTGGCGCCTATGAAAGGGCATTTCAGGAATTGAATCCCGAAATTGAAATTTTGGGCCGTGCCTGTCCACTTTTTGTGCCCCTTGTTGAAGAGGGCTGGCTTGACCATCCTGCCACTGAATTGATTGCTCAGGAATATTTAAGGCCCTTTAAGGAGGACGGAATTGATACACTCCTCTTGGGATGCACGCATTATCCACTCCTATTAGGAACGATAAAGAAGGTGCTGGGGGATATCAATTATGTTGATGCATCATTGGAACTCGGTAGAGAACTCGCCTCGGAATTAAAGAAACTCAATCTGGAAAATCCCTCAGGAGCAGGAACTATTTCAATCTATCTAACCGACCTTTCAATAAATTTTAAGGAAATTGGTGAAAGATTTCTTGGTGCACCAATGAATAATATCTCCCGGGTGACTCTAAAAAGGGAGATAAAATGAGAATAGATGGGAGAAGAGAAAATGAATTGAGAAAGATTGAGGTTATTATGGACTATCTTGAATACCCGGCTGGTTCTTGTCTGATAAAAATGGGAAAAACGCAGGTTCTCTGTGCAGTCACGGTGGAGAATCGAGTTCCCAATTTTTTAGTGGGCAAGGGCCAGGGCTGGCTTACTGCTGAATATTCTCTATTACCGGCCTCAACAAAGGAAAGGACCCAGCGTGAGGCAAACACCGGCAAACTTACCGGGCGAACCCAGGAGATAAGAAGATTTATTGGCCGTTCCTTAAGGCCAATCTTTGATTTGAATCTTGTTGGTGAGCGGACATTCATCATTGACTGTGATGTCCTGCAGGCTGATGGTGGAACAAGGACCGCGGCGTTAAATGGGGCATTTTTAGCATTATACAGTGCAATAAAGAAGATGTGGTTAAACAAGAGTTTCAATACCTTCCCCATTCTGGATTTTGTCGGCGCAGTCAGCGCCGGGGTGGTAAATGGTCAACAACTCCTTGACCTCTGTTACGAAGAAGACTCACAGGCTGAGGTGGATATGAATTTGGTGATGACCGGAAGGGGTAAGATTATTGAGATTGGTGCAACCAGTGAAAAACTTCCCATTACAAAGGAAACCTTTAGCAGTCTTTTTAATCTGGCAATGGAGGGTATAAAAGAGATTATTGAAATAGAAAAGAAGATTTTAAATGTCTAAACTTATTCAGGAATTTAAAAGAAAGGTATCAGAAAAACAATGGGGGACAAGGCTTGACCAGTATCTATTTATTTCAGGAATTGGTATCTCCCGGAATTTAATCCAAAAACTGATCAAGCAGGGAAAGGTTCTGGTGAATAATAGACCGGCAAAATGTGCCTACCGCGTGAAAGAGGGCGATGAGGTATATGCCCGATTTGAAGTTGAAACCGGACCGGAAATCAAACCCGAAGATATTCCCCTTGATATAATTTACGAGGACGATGAGATTATTGTTGTTAATAAACCAGCCGGCATAATTGTCCATCCCGCACGGGGTCATTTTACGCATACTATGGTGAATGCCCTTCTGCACCATTGTGGCAGACTTCCCACCCTCACCGATGAGGTAAGGCCGGGTGTTCTCCATCGCCTTGATAAAGACACCACCGGGCTCATCATCTTTGCCAAGACCGATGAATCCTTGAGCATCCTGGGAAAGGCAATTGCCCGCCGGGAGATTTTGAAAAAATATGATGTTTTATGCTGGAATTATCCAGGACAGAATGAAGGGGTTATTGAGGCACCAATTGGCAGAAGTGGACTTGACCGCACCAAGATGACTGTAACCCCTCTCTCTGATAAGATGGCAATAACGAAATTTGTGGTATTAAAGAGGTTTCCAATTGCAAGTTATCTAAAGGTCTGGCTTGTCACAGGTCGAACCCACCAGATTCGGGTACACCTAAGACACATAGGCTGTCCGGTGGTCGGTGATAAAGACTACGGCGGGGCAAAGCCCGATGTTATCAAAGAGAGTAAATTTTTAATCCATTTTCAGGAAATAACAAAACTTATCCACCGCCAGGCACTCCATGCCTCAGAATTGGTATTTAAGCACCCAAAGAGAAAGAACGAACTTCACTTCACTGCCCCACTTCCTGAGGATATGAAAAATGTCCTCAATTACCTGCAAAAAAATTTTGGATAAAAAATTGGGGTCAGATGAATGGAATTTATCTCCACTTTATTATCAAAGAAATCAAACCCCGGCTTTTGAATCAATTCATTCATAGAATTTCAATAAAAGAAAAACTGGTCCAGATTGAATTTGATGACGATGCCCTTTTTGTATCACTCTTTCCTCAAGCCCCGGGGATTTACATAAATAAAAAAGTGGCAAATTTTATAAAACTTTCATTTTTTGATGAGCACCTTTCTAAAAGTCGTATTACCTCTGTAGAACAACTTGATTTTTGTCCGGTTGTAGTATTCACGACCGAAAGGATAGAGTACGGGCAGAGAAAAATAAAGAAAATAAAAGTTTCCCTTTATAAAGAGGCACCCAATCTTACCCTTATCAGTGAAGGGATACAAAAAAGTTTATTGGGTAGATACATAGAAAAAGAGCCAAAACCTTCAATATTTGAAATCGGAATTGATGATTTACAGAATCCGGAAATCCTGCCCAGGAAATTTGAAGGAATAGATAAATACCTGGCCCGGGAATTGAATACTGAAAATTTAGAGAATTTGAAAAAATTTCTTGCTGGAGAAAAGGCAAAACCGCGCCTTATCTCAATTTTACCTTTAAGATTTAGCCTCTTTGCAAAGGAATATTTAAAGGAATACGAATCCTGGAATGATTTGGTCGCGGATGGCGTGCTAAAGTTTTTTGAGGAAAGGGAAAGGTTTCTTAAACAGAGAGCACTTAATGCCCGAATTAAAAAACTCAACAAGAAACTTGAAAGGTTGAAGAGATTTATGATTGAAACAGAGAGAATAGAAGAATATAGAATTACTGGAGAACTTCTTCTTGCCAATGCTTCAAATATACCAAGGGGAATTTCTTTAGTTAAACTCTTCAACCCCTATACACAAAAAGAGATTGAAGTAAAACTTGACCCTAAAAAGAGTGTCCAGGAAAATGCCCGGGAGTATTTTAAAAAATACAAAAAAGTTAAAAGGGGTCTGCCCAAACTTCACGAAAAGGTAAAAGAGATAGAGGAGAAGATACACAAATTGAAAGCAGGCGAAGAAATTATCCAGGAAAAGGGTGAGGAAACAAAACTCCTTTTTTCGGAGAAAGAAAAAGCCTCGCCCTTCCGGGAATTTGCCCTGAAGTCCGGTTCAAAGGTATATGTGGGCAAGAATGCAAAATCAAATCTAATGCTCACATTCAAATTTGCCCGACCTGATGACTATTTCTTTCATATCCGGGGTTATAAGGGTGCACACACAATATTAAGACCAAAATTACAGAAGGGTAAGAATCCTCAGCAAGAGGATATTGAAACTGCTGCCGCAATCGCTGCCTACTATAGCAAGGCAAAGGGGCAGAGGAATGTGCCAGTTTCATATACCCAAAGAAAGTATCTGAAAAAGAGTAAAAAGGGAAAATTGGGAAGCGTAATATTGATGCGCGAAGAGGTAATCTTCGTTGACCCCGGACTGCCCGAAATTTAAATTCGGGTAGAAATTGCAAAGCCCAATCTCTCTAAAGTAACTTATTGACAACTTGGAATTTTTTAATATAATAATTTTATAATTTTCAGGGGGTAATTATGAAATTTATAGCCAAAAATTTCCAAAGGTTTTTCAAGTTTACCATTCTGTTAGTAATTTTTACTAAAGCATTTGCCTGGGCTGGCTGGCGGATTATGCCAAGCAGTGTAAATATTACACTAAAAGATGTTTTTCTTTATAGATTCACTAAGAGGCTGGATTGCTGGGCAATATGATTTCTATGGTCTTGACAGCAGTATCCTGCACACCCTTGATGGCAGAAACTGGATTGAACTTCAGAGTCCTATCAATGCCAATTTAAATGGTATCTTCTTTGTCGACTCTTTTAATGGCTGGATTGTTTCAAATGTTCCATTTTCAGAGGTAACCGACAGTATCATTGCACACACAACCGATGGCGGTATGACCTGGTTCAAACAGAGAAGTTCAGAAATTGTCAACTTAAATGGGATATTTTTTGCCAGTCTTAATAGAGGATGGGCAGTGGGGAATTCGGGCAAAATAATTGCCACAGTCACAGGCGGCGATTTGTGGATAACTCAGAATAGTGGAATTACTGTAAATCTTAATGATATTTATTTCACCGACCTCTTAAATGGCTGGGCAGTGGGTGATTCGGGTAAGATTATTCATACCACAGACGGTGGTATTTCCTGGTCTTGCCAGCAAACCGGAACAGATGCGAATTTAAATGGATTATTTTTTTACAACCCATCCACTGGCTGGGCAGTGGGAAGTGAGGGAACTATTTTAGCAACTACAAACGGTGGAGGCAATTGGGTTGTTCAAAATAGCGGGGTTGATATTCATCTCAATGGTGTCTTTTTTGTAGATACTAACAAGGGTTGGGCAGTGGGTGATTCAGGTAAAATTATCCATACTACAAACGGAGGAAATCTCTGGTCTATCCAACCCAGCGGGACTACGGTTTGCCTTTACGATTGCTTATTTAACAGCGAGCATAATGGTTGGGCGGTAGGAAAGTCAGGAACTATTCTATTCTACGAAGATATCCCCCCAAATCCACCCGCACTGATTGAACCATTAGACTCATCTATAATCAATAATCCAGCACCGACTTTTATCTGGCATAAAGTATGGGATAATTCCGGCATTAATAAATATTACATCCAGATTGATACCAGTTTAGGTTTTGGGGTTCCACTGGTTAATGATTCAACAATTGATACGACATATTTTTTATCAGGCAATCTAACAAATGGAAGATTCTACTGGCGGGTATGTGCCAAAGACAGTGCCAATAACTCAGGGAACTGGTCATCGGTTTGGACATTTTTTGTTGATACGATAAGGCCTTATGTGGTTGGGATGGTGCCGGTGCAGGGGGATACGGGTGTTTTATTGGATGCCAATATTTCTGCGACATTTTCTGAGTTGATGGATTCCACGACGATGGTGAGTGGTAATTTTTCGGTGGTTGGTTCAGTTAGTGGGGTACATAGTTTTGGTTTGAGTTATAGTAATCTTGATTCTACGGTCTATCTGGATCCGGTTCTGGATTTTGCTTATGGTGAGACGGTGGTGGTCACGATAAAGAAGGATGTTTGTGATCTGGCAGGTAATACGATGGCAGATGATAAGGTCTGGGAGTTCTATATTCAACATCAACAGGACACCGCGGGGCCAATGACTTCACAATTGGTCGTATCACCTAATCCTACAAATGGTGCTACAGAAATTGTCATCAAAAGTTTTGTATCTGACTCTTTACTGGGCAATTCAATTGTTCGGGGCGCGGAGTTATTCATAGATTCAATTGGTCCGGATAGCACAGGAATAATGATGGAACCTCTGGACGGAAATTATGATGAAATTGCCGAAGGGGTGATTGATACCATTGAAATATCCAGTTGGCAATATGGGACATCACGATGGATTTTTGTGCATGGAATTGATGACTTTGGAAATTGGGGAGAATTTGATTCAGTTCTGATTCTCGTTACCCCTCCCCCACCAGATACTGTGCCCCCGAGTTTTAATATTACAATTAGTCCCAAAGATGTCTATATTGGAGATACGATCACTATAAATGCAATTCCCAGTGAAGCCATTTGCCCTGACTCGGCGGTAATTTGTTCGGTCACAGCACGGGATAGCACCGTGTTTACATTGATACTTTTGGAATCTGAATCAGGATATTCAGGAAAAATGAACACCGCGGGATTTGTATCTGGAGATTGTCAGGTGAAGGTATCAGGCTATGACCTCGCAAGGAATTTAGGGTCGTCCACCATAAAATTCAAGATTGTCCCACGACCGGGTGAATTTCTGCCCGAGAAAATGGTTTATGCCTGGCCCAATCCCGCGCGGGGTAATAACATAAATTCCTAAATTCCCAATTTTTTAGGCACTATGACCTTCAACCTTTCTAAAATATCCTTCTGCCTTTTTGATATCTCTTGAATAATAATTTCTTCATCATAAACTTTACACTTCAAATTCCGCAT
>Ga0078972_1002395_pt1 | contig 55464 bp, 64 predicted proteins | sample YelNatPaOPGAMG01_FD_67568 | JGI IMG/M metagenome (GOLD analysis project Ga0078972, IMG submission 67568) | Hot spring thermophilic microbial communities from Obsidian Pool, Yellowstone National Park, USA - OP-RAMG-01 (SPADES assembly) (version 2) | ecosystem: Environmental > Aquatic > Thermal... | reverse complement strand
TTCTTTTTTTGCTTGAGTCTTTAGTTGTTCAATCTCTGTCTTTAATTTAGAAATCTCTAAATCCTTATCTTTGATTACCTGATTTAACTTATTTATTGAATCATTAGCGGTATTACTTTTACTCTCTAAATCTTTAATTCTATCAGTTAATTCCTCATTTGATTTCTTTGACTCTTCAATCTGTTTCTGATAGGAAGAAATCTCCTCCGATAGTTTACTCTTATCCTTATCTAAATTACTAAGGATTTTCTCGTATTCCCCTATCTTTTTAACTAAATCGCTATTCTCCTTTTCCAAATCTTTAATTTTATTTTCCAAAAGGTTAATCTCATCTTGTTTTGTCCCCATTGACTTAGAATGCTCTTCCAATTGCTTAAGTAGATTACCCTTATCTTTTTCCAAATCTTCAACTTTATTCTCCAAAACTTTCTTTTCCTCTATTAATTTATTATAACTATCCTCTAAAGATAAAATCTTTTCCTTTAAATCTGAATTTTCCTTAGAAAAAGATTCTTTTTGAGATAAAACATTTGAAAGTTCACTTTTAGTCTGCTCCAGTTCCTCTTTAAGTTTATTAAGCAATTGACTTTCGGATTGAGATTTAAGGTCGAGGTCTTTAAATTTTGAATTTAACTGAAGGATTTGACTCTGTAAATTTTGGTTTTCCTGTGTTAGATTTTTTAAATTAACTTCCTTCTGCGCAATCTCAAGTTTTAAGGTATTTATCTGGGTCTCTAAATCTAATTTCAGTTTTTCCTTCTCATCAGAAGTTATTTTCAGATTATTCTTTAACTCTTCATTTTCTTTTTTTAAATCAGAGATCTCCTTTTCTTTCATTCTGACTAACTCATTCAATTGACCCAATTTAATCCTTAGTGAATCTGATTCTTCTTCTTTTTGGCGGATATAATCTTTTATCCGCAAAACGCTTTCTTTTGTAGTATCGGATTTAGGCTGAGAAAATTCATTCTTTGACCACATGAGTTGATATCTTGAAGATGCGTTATCGTTCTTTTTATTCAATGCCTTCTCCACCAAAAATATCCTCTTTAAATTTTCCATCTCTTCTTTTAAAAAGTTATAACTGAATTCTAACTCTTTTGCATTTTTCTCTAAATTATTCTTTTGGATATTAAGCTGGATAAGTTTCTTAGAAAGTTCTCCTAACTGGATAATCTGATAAATAACAAATCCCAATAAGAATAAAAAGGAAAAGAAATAAATTTTTAATTTTATGTTTGTATTATTAGCCATTTTTAAATAAAACTTTCTCTTTTCTAATCCAACCTGCTTTTACTTCTCTATCGATAATCTCCTGGATCAGCTCTTTATCTACCACAAACTTATTTTTTAAAACCAAACTCTTTAATGCTTGATGACAAAGCATAGTAATCCTACGGGGATAACCTTTGGTGTATTCAAAAATCTCTTTTATCGCCTCATCAAGAAACAAACACATATTTGCTTGGTAGCCTGCTTTTTTAATCCTAAACTCAATCATCTCTTTTGTCTCATTAAAATCTAAAGGATTTAAAACATACTTAAAACTTATACGGTCAAAGAAATTGGGGATATTAATAATATGGGAATAAAGTTCAAGTTGACCTAAGAGAACTAACTGCAGGAGTTTAAATTCGTTAGTCTCATAATTTAAAAGTACCCTTAAAATCTCCAAAGTGGAAGCGTTAAGTTTCTGCGCCTCATCAATAATTAAAACCACAGTTTTATTCTCCTCCACCCCTTTCTGAAAAAGGAACCTCTCTATCGCTTCTCTTAAATCTAATATGGTTAAATGCTCCCGCCTCGACATATCTATCTCAAAGTTTCTTACTAAATAAGTTAAAAATAATTCTTCGCTTTCAAAAGAGGGATCTAAAATCATATGAAAAACCAAATCTTCCCTTTCTTTCAATTCCTGAATAAGTTTACGTGAAAGAGAAGTCTTTCCTGTACCCACATCTCCTAAGATTACTGAAAGCCCTCTTTTTAATCTAATTTCAATAAGAATATTAGTGAGGGCGGTCTCATGCTCCCGTGATAGATAAAAGAATTCCGGATCCGGGCTAGTAGAAAATGGTTCCTTGGAAAATCCTAAGACTTTGTAATAACTCATCTTTTGTTCCTAAAATAATAAATAAAAAAGCCCAACTTTTTGGTTGGGCTATTTAAATGATTCTTTTTTATTAAAAAGAAATTAAACATTTTAATAAGTCATTATTTTGCATTGACTTTTGTTTCTATTAAATACCAATTAAACGCTTACGAATTAATCTCAATGAATATCCTTCCTTCATTAATTCCCTTATTTTCTTTATCCTTTTTTCTACTATTGCTTTATCATAGAACCTTACATTTTTCACCTTAAAAGATACAGGCAGAAGCCCTAAATCTGTATAATGATTTACCGCCTGATAAGAAAGATTGTACTTATTTGCAATCTCTTTAGCTGAAATAGCACTTAATTTTTGTTCCACTTTTCTTTCTATCTTAGGCATCTTTTAAAAACTCTTAAAATAATTATTGTAATTATGATAATTATAATTTATATCATATCTATCAATTTTGTCAATAAAAATTTATTTAAAACTATCCTCTTATCTGGGTAAGTTGGAAAATAGGTAAAAACATACCAATCACCATTAAAGCAATAACCCCTCCTAAAAACAATAACATAACTGGCTCAAATAAAGAGGTAAAACGCACCAAAAATCTATCCACGTATTCTTGATAATAAGCATTTATCCTTTTAAGCATACTGGGTAAATCTCCTATCTCTTCTCCAATACTGAGCATCTGGATTATCATCGGTTCAAAAAAACCACTCTCCTCTAAAGGTTGACTTAAATTCCTACCCTGACGCACACTCTCCTTTGTCTTTTCAATTATCTCTGCTACTACTAAATTACCTACACTGCGTTGGGTTATCTCTAAGGCATATATAATAGGAACACCACTTTCTAATAAAGTAGCCAAGGAAGAGGAGAATCTCTCTACAACTATTGCACGAAAAAAATCACCGGTTAATTTGAAATTCAATAAAAAACTCTCCCACTTCTTTCTTCCTTTTTTAGTTTTTAAAAATCTCCGAAATAAAAAAGCTAAAATAATTAAACCGCCGATTCCAAATATAAAATAACTGCGAATAACCTTACTGATAAGAATAAGCATACGAGTAAGCAGAGGTAATTTTAGATTAAAACCTTCAAAAATAGTAGCAAATGTAGGGATGATCTTTATAGTTAAAAATAATAAAGCGGATAATCCTGCTACCATAAGGATACAGGGATAAATAAGTGCAGAGATAATTTTATTTCTAAAAGAGGCGGTTCTTTCTAAATAATCGGATATACGCTTTAAAACATCCGCTAAATTTCCTGATGCCTCACCGGATTCTATCAAATTAATCCAAAGTTCAGAAAATACCTTAGGATATTTCCCCATCGCTTCATGTAAACTCAAACCCCTTTCCATATCTGAGATAATTTTCTCTAAAATTATATTTAATCTTCTACTGGAAACCTGTCTGACAATAATCTTTAAAGCCTGCAGGATCGGCACCCCTGAACTTAAAAGAGTAGATAACTGCTGTGAAAAATTAACTAAGTCTTGTAATTTAATACCAGAATGTTGTCTAATGGTCTTAGTTTTAGAAATACTCGAAATTGAAACTCCCTCTTTCTCTTCAATAACATCTATTAAAATTAATTCCTTTGTCTGTAGTTTTTCTATTAGTTCCTCTTTATTTAATGCCTCTTCCGTAGCAGTAATTTTTTTTCCTGTCTTATCTCTTGCAGTATAAATAAAATAAGGCATCACTCTATCCCCCAAGTTACACTCAATGCTTCCTCTAAAGAAGTAATTCCTGCCTCTACTTTCTTTAATGCAGTCTGGTATAAGGTTTGCATTCCGCGCTGAATACAGATCTCTTTTATCTTTTGATAATTCAATTGCTGACTTACCATTTCTCTTATCTTTTCATCTACCACTAACACTTCTGCTACACAGACTCTCCCTTTAAAACCTATATAACTACATTTAGCACAACCTTTGGGTCTGTAAATAAGATCAGTATTTAGTTTTATTTCACCCAACTGTTTAGGGTCAGGTTCATATGCTTCTTTACAGTAAGGACAGAGTTTTCTTATCAATCTTTGTGCTACAATCATCAATAAAGAAGGAATAATAAGATAAGGTTGAATCCCCATATCGATAAGTCGGGTTATAGCTGAAGGTGCATCATTGGTATGTAAAGTACTTAAAACTAAATGGCCGGTTAAAGCAGAACGGATACATATCTCCGCAGTCTCTAAATCCCTTGTTTCTCCTACTAAAATTACATCCGGATCCTGTCTTAAAAAACTCCTTAAGGCGGTAGCGAAAGTAAGTCCGATTTCCGGTTTTACCTGAACTTGATTTATCCCTTCTAAACGATACTCTACTGGATCTTCTACAGTAATAATATTTTTTGTGGGATGTTTTATCTCATTTAAAATCGCATAAAGGGTGGTAGTTTTTCCGCTTCCCGTAGGTCCAGTTAAAAATATAAGTCCATAAGGCATATTTATACATTTGCGGATCTGTTCTAATTGATTTGGTTCGAATCCCAATTGGTTAAGATCCAAAACTACTTTACTCTTATCTAAAATCCTTAAAACTACTTTTTCTCCATAAATAGTGGGGATAGTAGAAACTCTTAAATCGATCAATCTATCTTCTACCTTTACAAAAAATCCACCATCTTGAGGAAGTCTTTTTTCCGCAATATCCAATTTGGAAAGAATCTTTATACGGGAAACTATAGGTAAATGCATATGTTTTGCAGGGGGAGGAACTTCATAAAGTTTACCATCAACTCTATACCTTAAAGAAATTCTATCTTTAAAAGGCTCAATATGGATATCCGAAGCTCCTTCAGTGATTGCTTGGCGGATAATCAAATCTACCAATTTTACTACCGGTGCTTCTTCTGCCTGAGCAATTAAGGCATTTAAACTTAACTCCTCTCCTTCTTCTAACCCCGCTATCGGCTCTATTTCTTGAGCAGAAACTTCATAACTGGCTTCTACTGCTTCTTTTAAAAATACCTGTTTACCATAAAACTCTTCAATTGCTTTAATAATATCTGATTTAGTAGCAACAACCGGATTAATTTCACAACCGGTAATCTTTCTTAGATTATCAATTAAAACTAAATCCAAAGGATCATACATCGCGCAGGTAAGTGATTTTAAAACACGCGATAGGGGTAAAACTAAATTTTTAATGGCAAATTCCTTAGGGATAAGCGTCTCTAAGCCTTGATCGGTTGCAGGTTTAAGCATTCCAGTTCCTAAAGAAAAATAAGGAATACCCAGTTGTTTTGCCAAAACATTTACCATCTGCTCTTCTTTAATTACACCCATATTTACTAAAATCTCTCCTAATCTACCTCCCTGTTTTGCCTGAATTTCCAAGGCTTTTTTTAAATGCTCTTCAGTAATTAATCCTTCTTTTATAAGTAAATCTCCTAATTTTTGATACTTCTCTTTGGGCATCTCATTTTATTTTTTCAAAATTATTCAAAAGATTATTTATGTTTTTCTGACGTAAGACCTGAGTTTCTAAAACCTGCTCTCTTTCTAAAGGAACACCAGAAGAAATTTTAGCCAATTTTTCTTCTTTTATAATCCTTGGGGTAATAAAAACTAATAATTCCCTTTCTGAATTCCTACTTATCTCTTTATGTCTAAAAAGTGCGCCTAAAATAGGGATATCTCCAAAAAAGGGAAGCTTGGTAGTACCTTGAGTAAATTCATTATGGATTAAACCTCCTAAAATAATTGTCTCTCCATCTTTAACTTTCACTAAACTCTTAGTGGAGCGCTCCTCAGGGTCATAAACCTCTGAAGAAATCTTACTTATCTTAGTATTCGCTACACGGGGCGTAATAAACATCGTAATTTCTCCGGTCTCTAAATCCACCTGCGGAGTGATTCTTAAGGAAACTCCTACCTCTATCCGTTCATAACTAGTGGTGATTTCTCCGGTATCCGGGTCTTTTGTGCGCACCATATTTACTGCCTCTTTAGAAGTAATCTTTATCTCTGCAGGTTGATTATTTAAAGTTAATATGCGTGGACGAGCAAGGATCTTGGTATCCGACTGGGATTTAATTAAATCTAAAAGTACCTGATAGGGATTGGCAAAACTTATACTACCTGAATCCATTTTATCTTTAGGGTTAGCTCCTCCTTCTTCCGGCCACATCTGAGAAAAAGGAAATTTTGTTCCTCTTGTTGCACCGGTAAAAGTCATACTTAAAAGCGTAGGATAACTTGCTATATCTCCCCATTTTATCCCCATACGTTCTAATCTATTTTTATTTACATCCAGCATCTCTACCTCTAACATTATCTGTGGCATCGGTACATCTAAACGCTTAATCACTTCTTCAATAAGGGGAAATTGAGAAGGAATATCCGTGATAATAAGACTGTTGGTTCTTGGCTCCTCAACTAATTTACCATATTCAGAAAGAACCCCTTTAACCGCTTCTGAAATACCTCCAATTTCTGTAACTATACCTGTAGAGGTTCCACCCGTAGGCCCTCCACCTGTAGGCCCTCCGCCTGTTGGTCCTCCACCTGTGGATGTTCCTTCTGTCTGCAATAAATAATTCTTTATCTCTCCACTTAAAAGGGAAGAAGAAACTGAAGCATATTTTAGAGTATAAATCTTAGTAATCGTTTTTATTTCCGGTAAACCTGAAGGCTTAACGATAAATATCTTTGCTTTCTCATCCAACTCATAAACGAGGTTGTTGGCTTTAAAAATTTTATCCATCGCTTCTTTTAAAGGAACCTTATCTAAATACAGAGTAATTTTTTTATCCTCTACTGCCTCTGAGGCAATAAAATTTAAACCTGATTGCAAAGAAAAAACCTTCAATACCTCCTTCAAACTTGCATCCTCAAAATCCAAAGAGATTAAGGGCTCTTCATTTTCAAAACCTTGAGAATTTCCAAAAGGAATAAAAATTAAATTTAAAATTATTATTATAAAAAATAGATAAATATTTTTTTTCATTTTTTCTCCTCCTCCTTTTTTGAATAAGTAGAAATAAAAACTTTAAATTTTTTCCCCCGATATAAAAAAGTCACTGCCTCTTTATCTATACCAATAACCCGTGCTTCCTTTAATATATCTCCTATTTTTACTATCTTATCATCAATAATTGCCATAGGTATAGGTGCTTCCCAGATTATTCCTTGAATCTTAAAAGTGGGTAATATTACCTCCTCTTCCTTTGCTTCTTCAGAAACAACCTCTTCAATTTTTGATTCATTAATTAGATAACTTTTAAAAGGATCTCTAAGATCTGAGGAAGTATAATTTAATGTAGAGGTATCGATAAAATCTATCTCTTCCGCTAAAAGTCCACTCACACATATAAACAAAAAAATTAAAGAAAGAATTCTATTTTTCATCCTTTAAAAGTAAATCTTACCAATACCATTTCTACCTCTATTCTACCTTCTGCCTCTGGAGAGGTAATCGATAAAGATTCAACCTTATATAAATCTAAACTTTTCTCTAAATAGGCAACAAAATTTCCTAAAGAATGATAGTCCTTTGCTATCAAAATAATTTTCAATTTTGATTTGGTATAAAGTGGTTCCTCCTCTTCTCCTAAGGGTTGAACCTTATTAATTTTCAATCCTGCCTGTTCAGCTAAGTTAGAAACAGTACCGATCATCTCATAATTATCCTTTGTTTTAAAACTCTTTTTAAAATCAGAAAATCTTTGCTCTATGCCTACCATTTCCTTCAATAAATCTTCTTTTATCCTCAAAGATGCAAGTTTATTTTTTTCCTCAACGATCAATTTTCTTTGCCCATTATAAATATTTAAACTAACGATGATACTAATCAATAAAATGATTATATTAGTAACTTTGCGCATTTTTATTCTCGACAGTTAATAACAAAATTACTCACTTCCTTTCCCGATATTTCCGAACGCTCCATAGAAACTAACTCAATATTCTTATAAACTTTTGAAATGTAAGGATGATTTTTTAAATCAGAATAAAACTTATTTATTGCCTCTAATTCCTTATTGTAATCCTCTAAATAGGCTCTTCCTTCCAAAGAGAGTTCTCTTTTAGATTGACTTTGACTAAAATTTAATCTTACTAGCCACAACCCTTCAGGGATAATTTTAGGGATTAAATCTAATTGCGTGGTAAGATAGGGATAGCGATTATACGCCTCTTTTATACTATTGATCTTTACACTATAATCAGACTTTCTCTGTTGCAATTCTTCTACAGACTGACTTCCTAATAAAGGATAATTTTTTATCTGCTCTGATACGATCATCTCCTGTTGTTTCTTTATGGGTATCCTTTGGGAAAATTGCCAAGCAAAAACAAAGATGGGTAAAATTATAGACAAAATCAATACCCCTGATGAAGGTTTAGCGGGTTTTAACTCCTTTAAAGATATCTTTATAGGTTTTATCTCTTTCTTTTCTCTTTTTTGCTCTTCTTCCCAAACTTTTAAGAGGTCAAAATTAAAAGGAAGTCTTATAGTTTCTCTTAAAGCACCTCCTAATGTTTTTAGACAACTGAGAGTATAATCAGAAGAACCAGTAATGCGTTTAGATAAATCTATAAATTCAAAATCCAAATCTATCTCTTCAGTTAAATAAGATAAAAATTCTTCGGTTTCTTTGGGTCCAAAAATAAACATCTTTTTTATATTTTTAAAAGGGAATCTTCTACGGATATAATCAAGGGAGAGTTTAATTTCATTCCTTAATTTTTCCTGCCAAGTTTTTTCTTCAGATTCCTGTTTTATATAAACATCCCTTGTAAATAAAGGAAACCCCTCATCAGTAAGAATAAAACTCGTCTCATCATCTAAATCTAAATTTAAAAAAATGTAACCATTCTTTTTATCTAAATTAAGCATCTGGGCAAATCTTAATAAACTAAAACCTGCATATTCGATATTAGTTAACTTAAATTCCAGTTCTTTTATTATAGAAAGATAGAAATTAAGCGTTTCCTTCTTAATCCCCATCAAAACTACCGCAGTTTTTTTTGCCTTTTTATCTATCTTTGTCTGAAAATCAAGGATAAGTTCCTCCATTTTAAAAGGAATATATTTTTTGGCTTCAAAATTTACCGCTTGAGATAGTTCATTTTTAGGAAGAACTAAAGGCAGTTCAAAGGAACGGATAATGAGGTCTTTTGCGGAAAGCAAAAAAGAGACCTCCTGGGTCTCTATATTATATTTTCTTAACCTCTCTTTTATTAAAGCTACAATTTTTATCTCTCCAGGAACCTTCTCTTCTAACTCTATCCCTGTAGAGCTATACTCCTTTTGGGGAATACTAAAATTACTAATAATTTTTCTTCCTTTTGCCCAAACCCCTTCTATACCTTTTATTCCAAAATATAGACTTAAATTATTTTTCATGATTGTTTTTGGGGTTCTACTTTTCTACTCTTTAACCACAAATCAATCTCTTTTTTATCGAATCTCCAGACTCCGCCCACTTTAAATCCGGAGATCTTCTTCTGATAAAGCCAATTATAAATAGTCTGTTTGCGCAAGCCTAAGTAATCTGCCAACTCCTCAATATTCATTAATCTACGCATATCCACTCCTTTAAAGCAAAAAAATTAAAACATAAAATTTTTACTTTGTCAAGTATTTTTTTATATTTTTTTACTTAAATTTACTTAGAGTTAATTAGAATAAATTTAATTTCAAAAGATGCAGATTTATAATAGATTTACTTAAATTATAATAGATTTTTAAAAATTAAGGGTTGTAGGTGTAGTCGGTAGTAATGGTAATAGTGCGGATTCCTCGTGGATCAGGATCTCCTATATTTATTATTACCAGATAGGGGATATCCGGATCAGTTACATTACAATTGGCTCTACAAAGAGTATACCTACCTGTTCCCCAGGTACCTGTTCTTAATCTATCAAATGCCAAGATCATTCCTGCTCTTGCTGCATAATAGGCGCGAATTCTACTTACTTCATGGTGAGTAAGACGGGATTGGCTAGAAATAATTGATAAAACTACATTTGCTAATATTACGACTACTAAAATTAAAGTTAAAACCATCAATAAAGCCACTCCTTTTTTATAAGTATTAAATTTAACCATTTTTTCTTAACCTTACTTTATAATCAGAATTTATCTGCTCCAAAATTACATGCCCTTCCCTGGCTAACCAGCCTAAGCTCATCAATATTAAATCCCGCGGTCTTTCTAAGTTATTAGCCATTTCGGAAAAATTTACCTCTCCATGTTCATCTAAATAATGCCATATCTCTCCCGCTACAATCCCTATTTCGGTAATCATCTAACCTCCCTTCTTTAATTTCTTTCTTTTTTTAATTTTAATCTAACTTTTTTTATTGTCAATATTTTTTATTTTATCGTTCTTTAAATTATAACAACCACAATAGGGACAGATACTAAATAAATCATCAGTAGTATCGATATAAGTAGAAATACAGACCGAACATTGCCAAATAAAACGAGGATCTATATCTAAGTGTTTAAGCTTTGGTTTCTTTTTAAATTCTAAAAATAAAAAGAATAAAATAAATAAACTTAAATAACCCCCTAACAACCAACAAAAATCAATACGTATCATTTTTCCGATTAAGTTCTATCTTTACTTTTTGCCAACTGTCAAAAATAAAATTATCTTTAATAAGATAGAGACTTCTGGTTATATGACGTAAAGTTAAAAGGTCTACTTCTAAATTACCAGAAGAGATTTTTCTTTTAATAGATTTTAATTTTTTTTGAGCAGAGATATAAAATAAAAATTCTAAGTATGCTTTTTCTCTATCCTTAAAATAAAGAAGAAAACTATAGGGTAAATAGGGATAAAACATCAAAAAACTTTCCTTTTTATAAAGCTGAATCTCATTGATTTTATTATAAGATAAGATTGAAGGTTTTAAATTAAACAGATTTAATTTAAATAAATGGTTGGTTATTTGGGGAGAAAAAAAATTTAAGTTCTTTAAAGAAAAATATATATAATCAGGTTCTAAAGTTATTGATTTTCTTAAACTTAAATCATTTTTTATCAAAATCTTATTCTGAATAAGTTCATTTTCTTTAAATAAAGCACCCAAGAAAAATAAATTCAAATTATCTTTTGTTAAGGAATTACTTAAAACCGGATTAATCAACCAGAAACTTAAAAGATGCCCGCACAATGAAAAGATTAAAGCAACATTTAAGGTTCTATTCATCTTATTGGGTGGTAGCGATATTTACATGAGAAAAACCTGCCTGACGTAAAACATCCCAAACCTCTACCACTCTTCCTAAAAGCGCATGTCGGTCTGCTTTAATTAAAATAGAAATCTCTTTATCCTCTAATTTCTTAAGGATATTTTTCAATTCATTAATACTTACTACCTGGTCATTAAAATAAATTATATTCTCTCTGGATACAGAAATCTCGATATTCCTTTGCTTAATAATCTCAGAGGTGAAAGCACGCGGAAGATTAACCCTTATACCTTGCTGGACAATATAAGAAGAGGTGAGCATAAAGAAAATAAGTAGTTGAAATATCATATCCACCAAAGGTGCGATATCGATCTGTTTTAAACCGTGTTCTAATTCTATATGTCTTTTAAAACGCATAACTATTCAGAAATATAATTAACCAATTCTGTAGAAACCTGCTCCATTTCAGTGATCAGATAATTTACCCGATTAACTAAATAATTATAAGCAACATAAGTAGGGATAGCCACCACCAATCCAAATACTGTGGTAAGCAATGCCTCCCAGATTCCTCCTGCTAAATCGGAAGCAGAAACCGGATTAAGGGAACTAGCTTTTATCTGAATAGTATAGAAACATCTCACCATTCCTGTAACTGTGCCTAAAAGCCCTAAAAGGGGTGAGATATGCGCAATGGTAGCCAACATACTTAAATTTTTCTCTAAACGCGGTATCTCATATAAAGATGCTTCTTCAATCGCCTCTTTTATCTTCTGTCGACTCGTTCCAAATTTCAATATCCCTGCTTTAAGAAGATTGGTTAAAGAAGAAGGATTTTCATCGCATAATTTAATCGCTTCCTTTATATCATGTCTTTTAAGTTTCTCTTTTATTTTCTCCAATAATTGGTGGTGATTAATAGAATTCTTATGTAAAAAATAGAGTTTCTCTAAAATAATTGCTAAAGCAAAAATGGAACAGAAAAGAATTGGCCACATTACCGGTCCACCTTTTAAAAATAACTGCCACATAATTCCTCCTATATTTAATTGGTTAATTTCGTTTTAGTTCGTTAATTTCGTTATTTTACTTACCTTAACTTACCTAACTTCCTAACTCCCTAACTTTCAAACCCCTAATTCCTATCTACTCACTACTCACTACTAATAATTAATCTCCCTTAATTTCTCTTGGGCATACTTTGCCTCATTTACCTCCATACGACTTACCTTTTGGTATAAGTCTTTGGCAGAGGCAATATCATTTTTATGCTCATAAATCTGGGCTACCCTAAGCAATGCCTTTGCCACCAATGTCTTATCTTCAGAATATAAATAATTTACCTTTAAATACTCTTCAACCGCCTCATTAAAATTTCCCAATTCCTCAAGACACTCCGCAATATTAAATTGAAAAATACCTGCCTGTTTAGAGGGAGCATTCTCTAAGGCTTTGCGATAAAAAACTACTGCATCTTTTAAATCTCCTAAACTGCGTTTTGCTTGCGCTATCTTAGGATAAACTAAACTTGAAAGGTGAGGATACTGCTCTATCACTTTTAAATATATCTGAATTGCCTGTTGATATTCATTCTTTCGCGTTAAAACATCAGCGGTGGCAATCATCGCCTGAGCTTTTAAATCAGGCTCCCCTATCTCTTTTACTTTATTAAAAAATTCTATCGCTTTATCAAAGTTATTCTCATCCGCAGAGATAAAACCTAAAGCATAATAAGCATCCGCTAAGATACTACTTTGAGGAAAATTCTGGATCAAGGTTTCAAAGTACCTTTTAGCCAAATCCAACTTATCTATCCTTAAGTAATAAGAGCCCAACCACCAAATTGCCTCTGCACTAATAGGAGAGTCAGGATACTTTATACGCAAAAGGTTAAATCTATCCACAGCCTCTTTTTCTTTACCCATCTGATATAAACAATCCGCAATCTCATATTCAGCTTTTTGAACTAACTCCTTATTTTCGGGATACTGTTTGATAATCTCTTCAAAAACACCCATCGCTTCTTCAAATCTTTCTAAATTGTAGAGACAGCTTCCATAAAGATACTTTGCCTGAATACTTAAAGGACTATCCTTAAAGTTAGCATTAAAATCAGCCAAAATTTCTTTTGCCTTATTAAAATCCTTCTGTTGAAAATAAACTAAAGCCAAAGCATAGGTTGCCTCATCCAATAGTGTAGAACGGGGGAAATTACTTAAGATATTTCTAAATGCCAAAATCGCTGACTCATAATTAGAAATTTTTAAAAAACAGCACCCCAACTGATATTGAATGTAATCTAAATAGAGATTGTGGGGATAATCTTTTAAAATATCTTCATACGCTTGAATCGCCCTCGGGTATTCTCCCGCATCCTGATAGGTATCTGCCGCTAAACATAAACTGGCTATTTTTATCATACTATCTTCGGATAAAGAAGCAGCCTTTTTAAACTCTGAAATCGCCTCTTTAAAATCCCCATTTTTTAAATAAGCCCAAGCCAAATTGTAATGAAGCCTGTCAGAAACTTGAGAATTCACTTTTTCTGGCTCTATACGGTTAAGCGCTTCTTTATAAACCTCGATCGCCTCTTTATATTTTGAAAGGTTATAAAGACAACTTCCTTTGCCTATATAAGCTTCCATAAGATTTAAGTCTGAAGCAACCTTAATCAATTCCGAATAAAGCCCTAAAGCATCCTCAAACTTTTGCATCTGGTTAAATATATAGGCTTTGGCTAAAAGGAAATTTTCGTAATTCTTTTTATCCAACAACTTTCCATCGATTAAGTTAAGTATATCCTGCGCCTCTTTAAATTTATTCATCTTTATAAGGCACCAGCCCAAACTTAATTTCGCCAAAGACTTAATCCTCTCATCCTTAGATTCATTTATCAGCTTTTCATAGATCTGTCTGGCAAGTTCAAAATTACCTAAATAATACTCTGCCTCTGCCTGATAGAAGATAACATAACCTTTATCCTCTTCTGTCTTTGAAATATCGTTTTTAAAATAATTTTCCAAAAATTCCTTTAAACCTTTATAATCCTCTAAGGCATACAGACAATCCATTACCTTAAGCCAAGCCTGCCCGGAAAGTTTATCGGAAGGGTAATTTTCAATTATATTTTTAAAATAATCTATCGCCTCTTTATAATTTTTCATCTCATAAAGACAGAAACCCAAAGAATATAAACTGGGTACTTTATAATTAGAATTGGGAAAACTTTTAAGGATCTCTCGATAAATATTAGCGGAACCCAAAAAATCGTTATTGGCAAAACGCACCTCTGCCATCCAATATAAAACCTGATCCTTTATATCTTGGGCATCGGATGCATTGAGCAACTCTTCAAATTTTTTAAGTGCCTCTTTATATTTTTTCTGAAAAAAATAACACTGCCCTATGTAAAGGTTAACTAAGGGTTTCTTTTTACTGTAAGGATAATTAACTAAGAAACGCTCATACAAATTTAAAGCCACCTCATAAAAACCATCCTCCTGTGCTTTCTGGGCTACAAATAACGTTTCTACTTCTTTAGAGTCTTCTTGGGAAAATGCGTTATTTAAAAAAAACAAAATTATAAATAAAAAAATTACTTTTCTCATCAATCTATACTTTAACATTTTCCTTATTTTTATTCAATATTTTTCTTAAGAACATCCCCGTATAAGATTTTTGATTTAAGGCAACCTCCTCGGGTGAACCGCAAGCCACAATATAACCTCCCTTTTCTCCACCTTCTGGTCCTAAATCAATTATATAATCCGCACATTTAATTACCTCTAAATTATGCTCTACTACGATAACGGTATTTCCCATATCTACCAGGCGCTCTAAAACTAAAATCAAATTATGTATATCCGCAAAATGTAGTCCCGTCGTAGGCTCATCTAAAATATAGACGGTTTTCCCTGTAGAACGCTTGGATAACTCTGAGGCTAATTTTATCCTCTGCGCTTCACCTCCAGAAAGGGTAGTGGCAGATTGACCTAATTCTATATAACCTAAGCCTACATCGTGCAAAGTAGTTAAGATATTCTTAATACTACTTATATTCTCAAAAAGTTTAAGCGCTTCATCTACAGACATCTCCAAAACATCAGCAATAGAATAACCTTTATATTTAACCTCTAATGTCTGCTCATTAAAACGCCTACCTTTACATACCTCACATCTTATATATACATCCGGTAAAAAATGCATCTCAATTCTCTTTATCCCATCACCTTGACAGGCTTCGCATCTGCCTCCTTTAAGATTAAAACTAAACCTTCCCGGTTTAAATCCCCTAATACGCGCTTCGGGAAGTCTACTGAATAATTCCCGGATGTATTTAAAAACTCCCGTATAGGTTGCGGGATTGGAACGGGGAGTTCTACCAATAGGTGATTGGTCTACAATAATTACCTTATCCACATAATCTATCCCTAAAATTTCTTTAAAGGGAGCGGGTTTAAGTTTACTCTGATATAACCTTTGGGATAAAGCCCGATAGAGTGTTTCTTCAATCAAAGTGGATTTTCCTGAACCAGAAACTCCGGTAACACAGATAAAAACTCCCAGAGGAAACTTAACATCGATATTTTTTAAATTATGCCCGCAAGCACCTCGGATCTCTAAAAACTTTTTATCTTTATAAGAACGACGCAAGGGAATAGGTATATTCAGTTCCCCTCTTAAATATTTAGCGGTTAAAGAATTTTCACATTTAATTAAACCTTCAAAATCACCCGCATAAACTACCTCACCTCCCTGTTTTCCTGCCAAAGGTCCTAAATCTACAATATAATCAGCACTGCGGATAGTAGACTCATCATGCTCTACCACAATCAAAGTATTACCTAAATCCCTTAAAGAAAATAAAGTATTTAGTAATCTGTGGTTGTCTCTGGGATGTAAGCCAATACTGGGTTCATCCAAAATATAAACTACTCCTACCAATTGCGAACCTACTTGAGTAGCCAACCTTATCCTCTGTGCCTCTCCGCCTGAAAGGGTCTGCGATTTTCTATCCAAAGTCAAATAATCCAATCCCACATCTATACAGAACTTAAGTCTCTGTCTAATCTCTTTTAAGATATTGGAAGCAATTAACTTTTGTCTTTCATTAAGTTGGAGATTATCGAAGAATTCCTTAGCTTGGCGAATAGTCATCTGGGTGATCTGATAAATATTCTTATCTTTTATTTTTACGGAAAGGGCTTCTTTTTTTAAACGCGCTCCTTTACATAAAGAACAGGGTATATCGGACATAAATCGGGATATCTGGTCTTTAAGGTAGTCGCTTTCGGTTTGGTTAAACAATCTTTCTAAATGTGGGATTACTCCTTCAAAACGCTTTCCCCAAATGTATACATCTGTCCCATAAAGTATGGCTTCCTTAATCTCTTTAGGTAAATTCTTAAAAGGAGTATCTAAATCAAAATTAAGTTCATTGGCTAATTCTCTTAAAAGTGAGCGGTAATATAAAATATAACCCCTTCCTCCTCTTCTCCAAGGCTCAATCGCTCCTTCATTGATAGATTTATCAGGATCAGGTATAACTAAATCCGGATCGAACTCCAATTTTGTTCCTAAACCATTACAGGCAGGACATGCACCGTAAGGAGAATTAAAAGAGAAAAAACGCGGTTCAATCTCGGGAATACTTACTCCACATTTTACACAGGCAAAATGCTCACTAAAAACAAGGTCCTTTTCTTTAACCTCCACAAAAGAAACGATGACAATCCCTTTTCCTACTTTTAAAGCGGTCTCCACCGAATCGGTAAGTCGAGCTTTAATTTCTGGTCGGATACTTAAACGATCTACTACTACCTCTATATTATGGAGTTTATAGCGGGAAAGTTTAATTTCCTGCTCTTCTTCATAAATCTTACCATCAATCCTCAACCTTAAAAAACCTGCTTTTTGTACTTTCTTAAATATATCTCTATATAAACCTTTTCTTCCCCTTACTATAGGAGCCAGGATATAAATTTTTGTATCATAAGGTAAACTCATAATCCTGTCTACAATCTCCTGAGCAGTCTGTTTTTCAATTAATTGACCACACTGATAACAATAAACTTCACCGATCCTGGCAAATAAAAGTCTTAAATAATCATAAATCTCTGTTTGTGTTCCTACCGTAGAGCGGGGATTACCTCCGGCGGTTCTCTGTTCAATAGAAATAGCGGGAGAAAGTCCTCCAATATACTCTACATCTGGTTTTTGCAATTGCTCCAAAAATTGACGCGCATAACTGGATAAACTTTCTACATACCTACGCTGTCCCTCTGCATAGATGGTATCAAAAGCAAGACTGGATTTTCCCGAACCCGAAAGTCCGGTAATCACAATGAGTTTATTACGCGGAAGGTCTAAGTTTATAGATTTTAAATTATGCTCCTTTGCTCCCCGAATAATAATCCGATTATTCTCCTGCATAATAGAATAATTATAACAAAAAACCCGCACCTTTAAAATAAAAATTAAAATAAAGGTGCGGGCTTTTAACTTTACTTTTTCTTTCTTCCTACCTTCATCTTAGCGCGCGAGATATCACCGTCTTTATCAATGAAGTAGAGATAACCTTCTTCCTTCTTTATTCCGCATTTAGCTACCTTCTTAGGACTACCACCTTTCTTTTTACCCCTGGCCATCTTCGCACAAGAGACATCGCCATCCTTATCAATGTAGTAGAGATATCCAGGCTGGCGCTTTATCCCCAACTTCATTACCTTTTGTGCCATCTCCTTTCACCTCCTTTCCTTTTCTATTCTTTAATTTCGTTTTTACTTCCTAACTCACCTAACTTCCTAAACTCCTATCTACTACCTACTAATTTTTATGTACCTATCTTAAAACTTTGTATAAAATCCTTTAAACAGGAAACTGCAGAAAGTACTGCTAAATAACTTGTCTTAGGATTTTCAGGACAAACTAAATTTTCACATCTAACAAAAATTCTTCCTGCATTAGATTCTACCTCCAATTCATGGATATTCTTATCTATATAAGGAGAAGCAAAAATTTTTACCTTTACTTTTTTAGGATTTCCTAAAACTATCGATAAAGTAGCGCAGATATTTATATTCTGGGGGAAGAATTTTATTGCCTTTAAAGCATCCCCTTTAAAAATTAAAGTCTCTTTTTTTATTTTTTCTAAATTTATCTTCTTTCTTAATAAATAGGGGTTATCCTTGAAGGCTAAAGGAGGCTTATAGGTAGAAAGCAGAACTTTTTTTATCTTACTTAAAACTAATGCCTTTAGACCATCTATACCGCAGATTGCTCCAGAAGGAATAATTAACTTTACTTTATTGTCTCTGGCTAACTTTTCCAATTCAAAAAAATTCTTCAAAATACCTCCCACACTCATCACCATAATATGCCTGCCTAAAGAAAGGGAGCTTTTGGCTATCGCATAGGAAGATGCTGCCTGCGTTGCCTCAATAACTAAATCGGATTTTAAAATCAGATCTTCTAAATTTAAAGCGCATAAATTTTTCTTACCTAACTTATCTTCTAAACTTTTAGATTTCTCTCTCTGTATATCAAAAATAGCGCTTAACTTTGCTTTCCGGTTAAATTTATCTACTAAAGTCTTGGCTAAATAACTTCCAATCGCTCCACAACCCACAATCCCAACTTTTAATTTATTTTTCATATTTATTTACAATAATATTATCGATTAATCTCGTTTTTCCAATCCAAACCGCCAAAGCAATTAGACAATTATCCGAAATTACTTTTAAGGATTTGAGATTTTCCATCTGGACAATTTCAATATAATCTATCTTGGCATTCTTTTTCTTTTCGATAAGTTGTCTCATTTTTCTAATAATTGTTTTGGTATCCGTTATCCCGCTTTTTATTAATTCTTTAGCTAAATTTAAAGCCTGATATAAAACCAAGGCATCCTTTCTTTCTTTCTCATTTAAATAGGTATTCCTTGAACTCATCGCCAGGCCATCTTTTTCCCTTACAATCGGCAAAACTTTTATCTTTACCGGAATATTTAAATCAGCAACCATCCTTTTTATAATAATTGCCTGTTGAGCATCCTTTTGTCCAAAATAAGCGTTATCCGGGCAAACGATATTAAAAAGTTTTGTAACCACAGTGGCTACTCCCTTAAAATGTCCGGGTCTAAATTTTCCGCATAACTTTTCACTTAATTCTTCTACATTTACATAGGTCTTAAAACCTTCGGGATACATATCCTTAGCATCTGGATAAAATATTACATCTGTACCTACCTGTTTAGCCAAATTCATATCGCGCTTTAAATCGCGGGGATACTTTTTAAAATCCTCCTTTGGTCCAAATTGAATTGGATTTACAAAAATACTTACTACTACAATATCATTTTCCTTGCGCGCTTTTCTAATTAAAGATAGGTGCCCTTGGTGGAGATAACCCATCGTTGGCACAAAACCAATAGTCTTTCCTCCAAGATGCGCCTTTTTAGAAAATTCATACATCTTTTTAATACTGCGAATCAATCTCATATTAATTTAGAAAGGGGTTCTAATACAAATTCTCTCAAAAATAAACGCGGATGGGGAATCTTCAATCTCTTTGTATTTATAACTTTATCTGCGTAAAGCAATATATCCAAATCAATAACCCTTGGACCATTCCTTACTGTTTTAGTTCTTCCCAATTTCTTTTCAATTTTTTTAAGTTCTTTTAATAAAGAAAAAGGGCTGAGTGAAGTTTTGATTTTTGCTACCGTATTTAAATATTTTCTCTGACCTTTAGGGCCACCTTGCGGTTCAGTTTCAATAACCGGGGCTAATTTTATAAAATGCGTATGTTTTATTTTTTTAATATTCTCTACTGCTAAATCTATATTTTTCTTACGTTCTCCCAAATTTGAACCTATACCTAAGTAACATATATTCATAAGATTTTTTTAAGTCTTGAGATTGCCTCTTTAATCCTTGCTTTATCTACAGTCAAAGCGAAGCGGATATAACCCTCTCCGTATTTACCAAAGCCTACTCCCGGAGTAACCACGATATCTGCCTTTTCTAAAAGGATCTTAGCAAATTCTATAGATTTTATCCTTTGAGGGATTTTCTGCCAGAGATAAAAAGTAGCCAGAGGTTTTTCTACCTTAAAACCCAAAGAAACCAAACCATCAACTAAAACATCGCGTCTTTCTTGATAAAGTTTGCGCATCTTTTCTACACAATCCTGATGTCCTTCTAAAGCACAAACCCCTGCCTTTTGAATTGCAGAAAATATCCCGGAATCGATATTAGACTTAACCTTAGCCAAAGCAGAAACTAAATTTTTATTCCCACATACCCAACCGATCCGCCAGCCAGTCATATTATAAGTTTTAGATAAAGAATGAAACTCTAAACCTACTTCTTTTGCTCCCTCTATTTCTAAGAAACTAATTGGTCTATAGCCATCATAGTATATCTCCGAATAAGCCAAATCCGAAACTACGATAATTTTATTTTTGGTGGCAAACTCTACTACTTCTTTATAAAAATCTCTCTCAGCAACCGAAGCGGTGGGATTATTGGGGTAATTAAGAAAAATTAGCTTTGCCTTTTTTATTATAGAAGAAGGGATCTTTTTTAAATCCGGCAAAAATTTATTTTCCGAGATTAAAGGTAAAGGATATACCTTTGCTTGCGCCAAAATTGTGCCACTGCGATAAGGAGGATAGCAGGGATCAGGAACCAGGGCATAATCCCCAGGATTTAAAATCGCCAGAGGAAAATGAGCAATCCCTTCTTTTGAACCAATTAAAGGAAGGATTTCTGTTTCATAATCCAAGTCCACATTAAATCTTCTTTTATACCACCTACTTATTGCCTGACGCAAAGAAGGTATACCTTGATCTAAAGCGTAGCGATGATTCTGGGGATCCTCCACCGCTTCTTTTAAGGCAGAAATTATATGCGCAGGTGTGGGTTGATCCGGATCGCCCACTCCAAAATCGATAATATCTTTACCCTGCGCCTTTGCCATTCTTTTTGCCTTATCAATCTCTAAGAAAAGATAAGGTGGTAATTTTTCTAATCGCTTAGCAATTTTGAACATCTCTATTTAAATTTTTAAAACATCCTGCATTGAATAAAGTCCTGCAGGTTTTCCAAAAATCCACTTAGCTGCTTTTAAAGCTCCCCTAACAAAAACATCCCGGCAATGCGCTTGATGTTTTATCTCGATACGCTCCGAATTCCCACAGAAAATAATGGTATGCTCACCCACAATATCGCCTAATCTTACCGCATGCGTAGGGATCTCTTTGCCAAGAGAATCTGCTAAAATTTTTGCAAATTTTTTAGCGGTTCCTGAAGGAGCATCCTTTTTGGCTTTATGGTGTGCCTCGACAATCTCAACATCGTAATCTGAACCTAACCTTTTGGCAATCTCTGGCAAAATTGAAAATAATACATTTATCCCTACGGACATATTAGGAGAAAAAACAATAGGGATAACTTTCGCTGCCTCTTCTATCTTTTTAACCTGAGAGTCATTTAATCCTGTAGTTCCAATCACCACGGGTTTTTTATAACGCAATACATAATCAAGGTTAGTTTCGGTAGCCTCCGCAGTAGTAAAATCTATAAATACATCCGTTAAAAATATCCCATCCGGATTTGAAGAGATCTTTAACTTTCCTAATTCTTTTCCAATATAAGGGGTGCCTTTTTTTTCTAAAACAAAAGTAATCTCAAAATCTTTATCTTCACTGGCCAACTCATATATCCTTCTTCCCATCCTACCACAGACACCCGCAATTCCTAATTTAATCATCATCCCTCCTTTTAAATAGCGTATAGCGTTTAGCGTATAGTTTTTCTTTTCTTATTTCCTAAACACCTTAATACCTAAAAACCTTAACACCTTAATACCTTAACACCTAAATACCTTAACACCTAACTCCCTCACTACTTTTTAACAATCCATATTCTCTTAAAACTTTTTTTAATTTCTCTAAATTCTCTTGACTCATCGCACATAGAGGAAGCCTTAGTTCTGGACTACACATCCCCAAAAGCCCCATCGCTGTCTTTACTGGTATGGGATTAGTTTCAATAAACATCGCCTTTATTAGAGGCAATAACTTATAATGGAGCTTTTGCGCCTTTTTTATCTCATTTTTTTCAAAAGCAGAAATCATCTCTGCCACATCTTTAGGCACAATATTTGCCACTACGGAAATCACTCCTTTTCCTCCGATGCTTAATATGGGTAAAGTTAAACTATCGTCACCCGAAAGTAAGACAAAATCTTTCGGACACAATGCCTTTATCCGGGACATCTGCTCTAAATTCCCAGACGCTTCTTTTATCCCTACGATATTATTACAATCTCTAGCTAACTTAGCCACGGTTTCCGGTTCAATATTCACCCCGGTGCGTGAGGCGATATTATAAAGAATGATCGGGATATCCACTGCCTCCGCAATCGCTTTAAAATGCTCATATAAACCTTTCTGAGTCGGTTTATTATAGTAAGGCGAAACCTGTAAAGATGCATCCGCACCCGCTTTGGCTGCGTGTTTGGTTAACTTTATTGCCTCTTCTGTAGAATTTGAACCGGTTCCGGCAATTACTGGGATCCTGCCTTTAACCTGATCAATAGTAATCTCAATCACCCGTTCATGCTCAGCAAAAGACAAAGTTGCGGACTCTCCCGTAGTACCACAGGGAACAATCCCGGAAGTTTTATTTTTAATCTGAAACTCAATTAAACTCCTAAAAGTCTTCTCATCGACTTTTCCATCTTTAAATGGAGTTACAATCGCTACTATTGAACCTTTAAACATAATACACCCCCTTATAAACTATTTTTACTTTTCCTTCAAGCCATACATTTTTAAAATTTTTATCCTTTCTTTCAAAATAAACTCTTAATATTTCACCATCCCTTGTATAAACATTTACCTTATAGTTTTTTTCTTCTATATTTATTTGATATTTGATATTTGATATTATTGCCGAGGCAACCGCACCTGTCCCGCAAGAAAGCGTTTCATCTTCAACTCCCCTCTCGTATGTCCTTATCCTTATATTCTCATCATCCTTTATCTCTACAAAATCCACATTTGTTCCTTGAGGCATAAATTTCTTATGATAACGAATTATTCTGCCTAAATTAACCACATCTATCTTGTCTAAACCTTCAACAAATATAACTGTATGGGGAACACCCGTATTGATAAAATTAACTTTTAAAATTCGATTATTTATTTTTAGAGGAATATTTAATTTTATATCTTTAGGGTTGGTTAATTTTATCTTTACATTAAAACCTCTAACCTCTGAATCAATTATACCTGCTTTTGTTTCAATACTTATTTTTGATTTTTGATTTTTTCCCGACGAAATGTCGGGATCCCGACTCTTTTGTCGGGAGATTTTTGATTTAAAATAAAATGCGACACATCTTGCACCGTTACCACACATCTGGGCTTCTGAACCATCGGGATTGAAGATACGCATCCTTACATCCGCAATTTTAGATTTTTCTAAAACCAATAACCCATCTGCACCGATACCGTATTTTCGATCACAAATTTTTTTTGCAAGTAATTGGTAATTGGTAATTGGTAATTGGTAATTTAAGATTATAAAATCATTACCCGAAGCAACCGCTTTAACAAAATCTATTTTTCGCATATTTGCTTAGGAATTATCTCTTTATCTATCAAATCATTATAATCTTCTCTTTTTCTAATTAAATATACTTTATTACCTTTTACTAATACCTCTGCAGGACGACAACGGGAGTTATAATTGGAAGCCATACTGAATCCATAAGCACCCGCTCCCATTATCGCTAAAAAATCTCCTTCTTTTACTTTAGGTATTCTTCTATCTTTAGCAAAGAAATCTGCGCTTTCGCAGATAGGACCCACGATATCGACTTTGTCGGTAATTGGTAATTGGTAATTGGTAATTGGTAAAATTTGATGGTAGGCACCATATAAAGCAGGACGGATTAAATCGTTCATTCCACTATCGACAATTACAAATTTTTTTCGAGGAGTTTTTTTAATATACAGAATCTTGGTTACCAAAATCCCCGCATTTCCCACAATAAACCTACCCGGCTCTAAAATTATCTTTAAATTTATTTTTTTCAACAAAGGTAAGATTTCTTTAGCAAACTCTTTGGCGGTCTGGGGAGTCTCTTTATTATACACAATCCCTAATCCTCCCCCAATATTAAGATACTCCAAAAATATATTTTCTTTTTTAAGTTTCTGAATAAAATTAACCATCTTACTAATTGCTAAGATATAAGGTCTACTTTCGGTGATTTGCGAGCCAATATGGATATGTAACCCACAGATATTTAAATTAGAAAATTTATGGCGCTGTTTTAAAATTTTATAGGCGGATCTAAAATCTATACCAAATTTATTGGTAATCTTTCCGGTGGTAATAAATTTATGGGTTTGGGGTTCAACATCTGGATTTATACGGATGGCTACCTGCGTAATCCGATTAAATTTTTTGGAAATCTGATTGATATTTTCTAACTCTGCTTCTGACTCCACATTGAAAAAAAGAATACCATATTTTATTGCTTCCTCTATCTCCTTATCAGTCTTTCCTACAGAAGCATAAACAATTCTATTTGCCGGACAGTTTAGCTTTTTTGCTCTAAATAACTCTCCACCAGAAACAATATCTAAACCTGCTCCTTTATCTACCAAAATTTTTAAAATGGCTAAATTGGAATTTGCTTTTACGGAATAGCAGATAAGGGGAGCAATCTCTCTAAAGGCGGTTTTTAATTTAAGATAGTGATCAATTATAGTCTTATAACTATAGACATAAAGGGGACTACCAAACTTCTTTGCCAAATCCTCTACCTTTATCTTCTCGCAATAAAGTTGGTTATTTTTGTATTTAAATTCGTGCATATAAATTTTCGAATAACTTTAATAAACCTGCCTGAGGGTTTATTTTTTCTATCTTTTTTAACCAATCTTTAATATATCCTATATTAAGTTTTCCTTTTTGCCTTATCAAAATTCCCTTTATATCATCTATGTCTTTAGGACGACTACTTGTAATTTTATGTATAATTAAATCCTCAGGTCTAATAACTCTTACTTTGCAGGAATATACCTTCTTTAAACTGGCTCTTTTTATTCCCGAATATTCTAAGTCATTGTAGGCAATAATAAAATCAATCCTTCCGTAAATATCGTTTTTTGAAAATCTCATCGGTATAACCAAAGTTTTCTTAACAAATCTTTTGATATTTTTAGGGATGGGATAGAAACCGTATCTTTTAGCCTCTTTTAAAAAATCATCTATACTATCTTGCTTTAATATAACATTCACATCCATATCTAAGGTAAACCTGGGTTCTCCATAAATTGAAACTGCTAACCCTCCCATTAATGCATAATCCAATTTTGTTTGGTTCATCAATTTAACTAACTGGCTTAATTGAAATTCTAAGGGGTTCATTATCTTAATTTCATAAAAAATTTTCGCCTTTGAGATAATTCTTTAATCTTTAGCGGATGGAATTTCCAGTAGTAATCTCTCTTTATAAACCCCTGACCAAATAGATAAAGGACCTTAAAAATCTCAAGACTTTTTTTTACTGTCAAATGTTGCAAGCTCTTTTTCTTCTGCTGGTATTCAAAATCATTCAATAAAACAAAGCGCTTATTTTTGGTTACCGGTGCAACTTCCATCTCCTAACTAGACATTTTCGGTCAAACCCGTTTTGTTTAATTCATTATTTTCGTTGAGTTCGTTAATTTCGTTATTTTACTTCCTAACTCTTAACCCTCAATACTCAATACTTACTACTCAATACTCACTACTTTTTAATAGCGTTTAGCGTATAGTTTTTACTTCCTTAATACCTTAAAACCTAAACACCTAAAAACCTAAAAACCTTAACACCTAAACACCTTAATACCTAACTTCCTAACTCCTGACTACTCACTACTGACTACTTTTTAGGGGACTACCAAACTTCTTTGCCAAATCCTCTACCTTTATCTTCTCGCAATAAAGTTGGTTATTTTTGTATTTAAATTCGTGCATATAAATATATAAGTCTCTAATTATTTTCTCACAAAGACCAATTATAGAAAATTTTCTTTTCGTGACTTTATGATTCTACCACGGATTTATTTCTTGAGGTGAAACTTCACCTAAAATCTCTTTTATTCTAGTTTCAATTAAATAAGAAGGGTTTTGTTTCACTTTCTTTAAAAATTGTAATTTTTTTTCTAAAACCTGAATTTGATAATCTAGATTAGCTAAATAATCCTTTAATTCTTCTTCAACTAAAGGCTTTAGTCTTCTCTTTGCTTCTTCAAAAGAAATTTTTTTCTCTGTATAATCTAACCTTATTTTATTTATTTCTTTTTTGCGCGCCTCAGCTTTTAAGGATACTTCTTCCGCTTCTTGAGGAAGAGGAGAAACATTTGCTTTTTCTCCCATCATTTCCTCTCTCAGAATTTTCTTCTGAGAGAAACTTTGTGAGACACTTAAAAAGATGAAGATAAAAATCACTACAATAAATAATATAAAATTTTTCATTTTCTTCCTCCTATTGAACTTTAAGACAATAGGCGTATGAAAATAAACAACTATCACTTGATATTCCCCTCGCTACCGCTACACATTCATTATCCCAAACAGGATATGTGCCCAAATAATCACACCACCAATCACCCCAGCAGGCATAATTAAAAAATCCTGAGCAACCAGTACGCACATAACCTGGTGGGCAAGTAGCAGTAGAAAATATCCAACCACTACCACACGTAGGAGGTCCGTAGGCTACAATCATCGTAGTTGCTGGCCAAGTTGTTCGACGCTCACCTCCTAACCAAATACCACTTTGTGCAAAAATGTCATTTCTTGCAACAATGGTACCATTTACATCTAAAGCTGCCTGTGGATTTGTCGTCCTAATTCCAACTTTACCTCTAATCCAGACATCTCCAGGTGTAGTGGGAACATCACCACTATCAAATTGACCATTGTTATTGTTATCTCCTACACCCAAAGAATTAGTCTGCAGTTGATTATAACTTCCATAAGGTGAGGGATAGTAGGTGGTGATCGTAATTCTTTCCTCTTGCGGTTGTTGAGAAAAAGAAATTGAAAAGGATAACCATAAAAGATAAAATCCTAAAATCAAAAAGAGAATTTTTTTAAGCATAATCTCTCCTTTTTTCATTATTTTCGTTATTTTCGTTAATTTCGTTTTTTTTACTCACCTAACTCCCTAACTCCCTAACTTACCTAACTTCCTTTCCCATTTATTAATCTGTTGAGATACCAATTTGGGGTTTGTTCCTCCATAAGATGTCTTTAAATTAACTGATGTATGTGCATTAAGAATATCTTTAACATCAGAAGTTAATTTATTTGAATATTTTTTTAATTGCAAATCGGTTAAATCGGAAATCTTTTTTCCTTTATCCAAACAATCTCTAACCATTTTTCCCACAATATCATGTGCCTTTCTATAAGATAAGCCTTTTTTAATCAGATATTCAACTATATCTACAGAAAATAAAGATTCATCATTCAATTTAGCAGTAATTTTTTCTTTTTTAAAACTGATATTACCAAATAGATGGGTAAATATCTTTAATATTTCTTTAACTGTATCTATAGAATCAAAAAGGGCGGGTTTATCTAATTGTAGGTCCCGATTGTAAGATAAAGGTAAACCTTTCATCATTATCAGAACACTGGATAAATTACCACAAATCTTACCAACCAAACCCCGGATTAATTCCAAAACATCTGGATTTTTCTTATGCGGCATAATAGAAGAACCGGTACAGAAAGAAAAATCAATATCGACAAAATCAAATTCCTTAGTTGACCAAAGGATTAAATCTTCCGCAATTCGAGAAAGATGAACTGACATTATTGATAAATCTGCCAATACCTCGATAATAAAATCCCGATCACTTACACTATCAATACTATTTTCCGTTAAATGCTTAAAACCAAGCTTTTTTCTTACAAACTCCCTATTAATGGGTAAACTCGTTCCTGAAAGCGCACAAGCACCTAAAGGCATATAATCTATCCTCTTTTGAGCATCAATTAGTCTTTCTTTATCCCTCTCTAAAGCCTCTATATAAGCAAGCAAATGGTGTGCTAAGAGTATATATTGAGCAGATTGCAAGTGAGTATATCCTGGGATGATTACTTCAGAATTATCTTTGGCGATTTTCAAAATGGATCTTTGAAGTTCAGTGATTAGTTTAATTATATTCTCTATCTCATCCTTTAAATACATCTTCATATCCAAAACAACCTGGTCATTTCGGGAGCGGGCGGTATGAAGTTTATCCGCAGTTTTACCGATCCTTTTATAAAGTAAATTCTGAATCTCTGTATGTATATCTTCTGCTTTTAAAGAAAATTTTATTTTATTTTTTTCTAAATCCTTTAAAATGGATTTAAGTCCTTTTACAATTATTTTTATATCTTTAGAAGGTATAATTTTTTGTTTACCTAACATCTTAACATGGGCAATACTCCCTAAGATATCGTATTTAGCTAATCTTTGGTCATATGCGATACTGGAAGTAAATCTCTCTACCAAATCAACTGTTTTCTTAGGAAACCTTGTTCCCCATAATTTTTTTACCATTTTTTTCTCCTTACTTTTTATAAGGAAGCCCCCATATCTTAATGAAACCTTCGGATAATTTTTGATTGAATTTATCCTCTTTACCGTAGGTAGCCAATTCTTTTTTGTATAAGGAATAATCTGACTTTCTTGCTACCGCAATACAATTTCCTTTAAAGAGTTTTATTTTTATTGAACCGGTAATATTCTTCTGCGTCTGCTTTACAAAACCATCGAGTGCTTCTTTTAGAGGTGAAAACCATAAACCGTAGTAAACCAATTCTGCATACTTTTGAGAAATAATCTGTTTAAAATGAAGCAGTTCCCGGTCTAAAACTAAACTCTCTAACTCATGGTGAGCGGTATAAAGTATAGTGGCTGCAGGTGCCTCATAGATTTCGCGGGATTTAATCCCCACTAATCTATTCTCTATCAAATCAATCCTTCCTACACCATAACCGCCACCCAATTCATTTAAATAGTCAACTAAATCCTTCAATTTATAACTCTTCCCATCTACCTTTTTAGGAGTTCCTTTTTGAAAATAAACTTCTATATATTTAGGATAGGCAGGATAAAAAGATGGACTTTTGGTAATCAAATATGCATCTTCGGGAGGTTCTCTTTCCAAATCCTCTAAAACTCCTCCTTCAATGCTTATTCCCCAGAGATTACGGTCAATACTGTAAGGTTTCTGTTTGGTTACCTCAATAGGGATATTATTTTTTTTCGCATACTCTATCTCTTCTTCGCGAGACTTAAATTCCCATTCCCTTACCGGAGCAATTATCTCTAAATTAGGATCTAAAATACTGATACTTACTTCAAACCTTACCTGGTCATTTCCTTTTCCCGTACAACCATGCGCAACCGCTTTTGCTTTTTCTTTATGGGCAATCTCCACCAAATGTTTGGCAATTAAAGGTCTGGATAAAGCAGTACTTAAGAAGTATTTTCCTTCATAGATAGCCTCTGCCTGTAAAGTTGGCAAAACAAAATCTTCTAAAAATTCATCCTTTAAGTCTTTAATATAAACTTTTTGGGCACCCGCAATCCTTGCTCTTTCTTCTAAAAGAGAAAAATCCTCCCCCTGTCCTAAATCCGCAATAAAACAGACTACCTCATAGCCCTTATCCTTAAGCCATCTTACACAACAGGAAGTATCTAAGCCACCAGAATAAGCAAGAACTACTTTTTTCATAATATTGGTAATTAGTAATCAGTAATCAGTAATTGGTAATTGGTAATTATTGGTGTTTCTCAATCGAACGAATTAAACCATTTATTAATTTTAATACACTTTCTGCCTCATTTAATAAACTATTACAATCTTCTTCTGTAATATATTTTAAATCTCTCGATAAAATCAAACCGTTCTTAGCTTCGCTCAGGGAACCTCTGGCATTATAATAAAATCTAATCTTGTCATTATAATGATACCGACTAAACCCCTCAGCAATATTAGAGGTTATAGACAATGCTGCGCGTCGCAACTGACTAACTATACCATATAATTCTTCTTTGTAATTTTATATATTTTTAATACAAACTTATGAGCAATTTGCCATGCCTCTAAATCTTCAAATGTCTGTATTTCTTTCTTATTCATATAAATTACCGATTACAATTTACCAATTACCGTTTACTAACTAATTTTATCAAAATTGCTTTCTGCACATGGAGTCTGTTTTCTGCCTGCTCAAAAACAATAGAATTTTTACTATCGATAACCTCATCGGTAATCTCCTCTCCTCGATGCGCAGGCAAACAATGCATAATTAGACAATCCTTCTTGGCTAAAGAAACTAAATTGCGATTTACTTGAAATCTTTTAAAGACCCTTTTTCTTATCCTTGCTTCTTTTTCCTTTCCCATACTCGTCCAGACATCCGTATAGATTATATCCGCATCTTTAACCGCCAAAAAAGGTTCATCCAATAAACTTACTTCTGAACCGGTGATTTTAGAAATCCTTATGGCTTCATCTAATACTTCTTTTTGGGGCTGATAATTTTTAGGAGAAGCCACCACTATATTAATTCCTACTTTTGGACAGGCAAAAAGCAAAGAATGACAAACATTATTATTCCCATCACCAATATAGGCTAACTTTATCCCTTTAATTTTTTTAAATTTTTCTCTTATAGTATAAATATCCGATAAAACCTGACAGGGATGAGAAAAATCAGAAAGTCCATTTATTACGGGGATATCTGCATATCTTGCCATCTCCTCTACATTTCTATGGGCAAAAGTTCTAACTACTATTCCATCAACATAACGCGAAAGTGTCTTTGCCACATCCTTTACCGATTCTCTTATACCTAAATTTATCTCCTCCGCTCCCAGATATATTGAATAACCACCTAACTGATACATCCCTACCTCAAAAGAAACCCTCGTTCTATTCGAAGGCTTCTGAAATACCAAAGCCAATGTTTTACCTTTCAATACCTTACTGAATTTAAACTTATCCTTTTTAAGTTTATCGGTGAGAATAAAAATCTCTTCAATTTCTCTTGCAGTTAAATCTTTTATAGAAATCAGATCTTTTTCCATCTTAATTTACCTTACTGCTCTCTAAAAAGACGCTATCCAATACATCTACTGCCTCATCAATCTCTTTTTTAGTAATAATTAAAGCAGGCATAAGTCGTAAAACATTTTCATGCGTACAGTTGATTAAAAGACCCTTCGCTAAACATCTCTCTACAATTAAGTTTCCGGGCTGATTTAACTCTACACCGATCATCAAACCTAACCCTCTTATCTCTTTAATAAGTTGAGGATATTTTTCTTTTAAATTATTTAATTTCGCAATAAGATACTCTCCCATCCTCTGGGCATGCGAAAGGAGTTTTTCTTTCTGAATCGTCCTTAATACTGCCAAAGCAGATTTACAAACTACTAATCCTCCGCCAAATGTAGAGGCGTGTTCTGCCTCTTTTAAAATGTAAGCGTAATCCTCTTTTACTACCATACAACCACAAGGCAGTCCCCCACCTAATGCCTTGGCTAAAGTCATTATATCAGGAGTTATTCCATAATGTTGATAACAAAACATCTTTGCGGTTCTACCTATACCTGTCTGCACCTCATCTACAATTAAAAGCAAATTGTTCTCATCACATAATTTTCTTAAACCTAAAACAAAATCTTTATCCGCGATATTTATCCCACCTTCTCCTTGGATAAGCTCTAACATTATGGCTACAGTCCTTTCATTAATTGCTTTCTTTACCTGCTCTAAATCATTAAATTTAACTATCCTGAAACCTTCGGGCAAAGGCTCAAAACCCTTTCTATATTTTTCTTGACCAGTTAAAGCCAAAGTACCAAGTGTTCTTCCATGAAAAGAATTTTCAAAACTTATAATCTCAAATCTTTTTCCCTCTCCAAATTTTCTGGCTAATTTTATCGCCGCTTCATTTGCCTCTGCTCCGGAATTGCAGAAAAATACTTTTCCTTTAAAAGACCAATAAATAATCTCCTTGGCTAACTTTGCCTGGGCTAAGTTATAATAATTGTTAGGGATAAAAACTAATTTAGAAATCTGATCTCTTATCGCTGAAAGTACCTTGGGATGGCAGTGTCCTAAATTATTTACCCCCCAACCCGGAAAAAAATCTAAGTATTTTTTTCCATCGATATCCCAGAGATAATTTCCTTTCCCTTTTACAAATATTATCTTAAATTTTTTATAAGTAGGAAGGATAAAATCTTTATAGCAATCAAAAACCTCTTGTTTTTTCATCTTACGATCTCAGTTCCTATCCCCTTATCCGTAAATATCTCTAAAAGCAAACTATGGGAAATCCGAGCATCGATAATATGTGTCTTCTTTACGCCTTCTTCTAAAGCAAAGATGCAGGCTAAAACTTTGGGAATCATTCCCTCTTGAATTACCTTTTGCTTTATCAATTCCTTTGCCTCTTTTACAGAAAGGGTAGAGATTAAAGAGTTGGGATCATCTTGACTGCGCATAATCCCAATTACATTAGTAAGTAAAACTAACTTTTCTGCAGACAATGCCTTAGCGATATGAGAAGCAGCTTCATCCGCATTTACATTATAAGGATGCTTATCCGGACCTTCTCCCATCGGTAAAACTACTGCGATAGCCTTTCTTAAAACATCTAATATCGGTTGGGTATTTATCTGGGTAATCTCTCCCACAAAACCTAAATCTATCTTGGCTTTTTTCTTTTTTACCTTAATAACTTCATCTTTTTTCCCATCTAAAGAAACTGCTTTTGCTCCCAAACTTTCTAACTCCTCAACGATAATCTTATTTAGTCTTTTAAGTTCATCCTCTACTACTACTAAAGTCTCCTCATCAGTAACACGCATCCCATCGACAAATTCAGTTTTTTTACCTTCTTGGCGCATGCGCTCACTGATACTTGGACCTCCACCATGAACCAAAACTATCTTTATACCTACGAAATTTAAAAAAACGATATCCTGTAAAACCACCCTACGGATCTTCTGTTCTGCAAGGATGCTTCCTCCGTACTTTATAACCACTATTTTATCCCGAAATTTTCTAATATAGGGTAGTGCCTCAATCAAAACATCTGCCTTTTTAATTATCTCTTCCATTTTTCTTTTTACATTAAAAGGTCAACGAATTTAGTTATAGGCAGCATTTATCTTTATATACTCGGGAGTTAAATCCGAAGTATAAACTACCGCTGAACTTTTTCCTTGATTAAGAAAAACCTCTACCTCTATCTCTTTTCTTTTTAAAGAACTCGCCCTTATCTTTAATTTATCCTCATTTAAATTTATCCCACTTGCACCCACCGCGGAGACGATCCTACCAAAATTGGGATTTTCACCGTAGATAGCGGATTTAAAAAGATTGGAATTGGCAATACTTAAAGCAACCTTTTTTGCTTCGCTATAATTTTTTGCCTGATTTACTTTGATCTTTATAAATTTAGTTGCTCCCTCTGCATCTTTAACGATCAACTTGGCTAATTCTAAACATAATTTTTTTAAATTTTCTCTAAAAATTTTAAAAGCTAAAGAATTTGCTTTAATTAAAGGATTACCGGCTTTGCCATTTGCCAAAATAATCACGCTATCATTTGTACTCATACAACCATCGACAGTTATACAGTTAAAAGAAAAATCTACCGCCTCCTTTAACGCTTTATCCAAAGCTGATCTTGTAATATTTATATCGGTAAAAATAAAACAAAGCATGGTTGCTAAATTCGGAAAAATCATCCCCGCTCCTTTGGCTATCCCACATAAAGTAACCGTATTTTTTCCTAATCTAAATTTTATAGTTAACTCTTTGGGGAAAGTATCGGTAGTCAAAATCGCCTCTTTTGCTTTAATTATACCATCAGAAGAAAGTCCACTTACTAAATTGGGGATACTTCTCTTTATCTTTAAAATGGGCAGTCTTTTCCCAATAACTCCCGTAGAGGCAACTAAAATTTCCTCCTTCTTTATCTTTAGCCTCTTAGATAATTCTCCTATAATCTCTAAAGCATCGGTTATCCCTTCTTTACCGGTAAAAGCATTAGCATTGCCACTATTAACTATAATTGCCCTAAAAGAATCCTGATTTTTTTTAAGATGCCTCTTATTTATTTTAATCGGTGCAGATTGAATTTTATTAGTGGTAAATAAAGCAGAAACCTTTGCGGGGAATTCTGAATAAAATAAAGCCAGGTCTAATTTTTTTTCTCTTTTTATACCACAGAATAATCCATTTGCCAAAAATCCTTTAGGTAAAACTGCTTCTCTATATACTTTCATAAAAGCGCTTCTGTTTCCTTAAATCCACACATAATATTCATATTTTGCACTGCCTGACCTGAGGCACCCTTTAAGAGATTATCAATAGCCACCACGATAATCAAAAATTCACTTTTTGTTTCCGTATAAAATCCTAAATCACAGAAATTTGTCCCTACAACATTTTTAATCTCCGGAAAACTATTTTCCTCATATACCCTAATAAATGGCTCTTTTTTATAAAATCTTTTATAAATAGAAATTATCTCTGGGAGATTAAAATCTTTTTTCTTTTTTAAATAGATGGTCTCTAAGATCCCTCTATTTAAAGGGATTAGATGGGGAACAAAATTTATCTTTAGATTTTTTTTACAAAATTTAGATAATTCCTGCTCTATCTCCGGAATGTGCTGATGGGTATTTATTTTATAGGCTTTTAAATTCTCATTTACCTCTGAAAATATAAAATCAGGCTTTGGGTTTCTGCCTGCTCCGGTGAATCCTGATTTGGCATCAATGATTATAAAGTCCGGCTCAACCATTTCTGTTACTAAAGCAGGCAGAATCCCTAAAATCGCCGCGGTAGGATAACAACCCGGATTAGCAATCAACTTTGCCTGCTTGATTTTCTCTCGATAAAGCTCTGCAAGGCCATATATAGCGGATTTTATTATCTGCGGACTTTTATGTTTTACTTTATAGAATTTTTCATAAGTTTTTATATTTTTAAGTCTAAAGTCCGCACTAAGATCAATGATTCTTAAGTCAGAATCTAAAATTTGAGGGACTATTTCCATAGAGACCGTATGGGGCAAAGCCATAAATAAAAGTTGGCAACGCGAAGTTATCTTTTTGTAATCAGGTAATTCACAGATAAGTTCAAGTCTTCCTTTAAGATAACCAAAAATTTTAGAGATAGGGGTAGGTTTATCTATTTTGGCAGAAAGGTAAGTAATCCTTACTTGAGGATGTCTTAAAAGTATCTTAATAAGTTCTTCTCCTGCATAACCGGTTGCACCTAAAATCCCTACATCTACCATTTTTCTCCTTTTGATAAATTATATAATGTTAAAATTACCAGGTCAACACAATTTTCGTCGGATAAACAAAAAATCCCGCTTTTTGCGGGACTTAAAATTTCACTATGAACTATTGACTATGAACTATGAACTAACTCTATCGCTTTGTCCACTGGAAGCGCTTGCGTGCTCCTTTCTGTCCATATTTTTTGCGTTCCTTCATCCGCGGATCGCGGGTAAGTAAGCCTGATTTTCTTAATATCTCTTTTAATTCCGGCTCTGTTTCTACTAAAGCACGCGCTATACCCAACCTTAAAGCCCCTGCCTGTCCGCTTATCCCTCCGCCTTTTACTTTTGCAAATATATCGTATTTATTTAAAGTACCGGTTATTTCTAAGGGTTGAAGTATAACTTTGCGGTCTGTCTCTAAAGGAAAATAATTTTCAAATGCACGGGAATTTACTACAATCTTTCCTGTTCCTCTTACCAGTTTTACTCTTGCCACTGCCTCTTTACGCCTTCCTACTGCAAGAATAGTATTAAGCACCTGATTATCCATATTAACCCTCCAGAATAATGGGTTTTAGATTCTGATGGGGATGTTTATTATCAGGATATATTTTTAATTTTCTCAGCATCCTTTTTCCTAAAGGTCCTGAAGGAAGCATCCGCTTTACCGCCAGCCTTATTACCAAAGTGGGATTTTTTTCTAAAAGCGTTTTTAGATTTATCTCTCTAAAACCACCAGGATAGCCTGAATGTTTGCGATAAAGTTTCTCCTCTAATTTTTTACCCGTTACTTTAATCTTAGAAGCATTAATCACAATTACTCCATCTCCAGTATCCATATGTGGGCTAAATATAGGTTTATGCTTTCCTCTTAAGACCACTGCAATACGACTCGCAAGCCTTCCTAAAATTTTATTCTGGGCATCAATAAGATACCAAGTCCTTTTTACTTCTGTCTTTTTGGGAAAATATGTCTTCTGCATAGAGAATAAAATATACCATATTTTTATATTAAGTCAAATATTTTTTAAAATCTCTGCCTCACTCCTAACTACTATTTTAAATTAATATTGGTTAATTTCGTTGAGTTGGTTATTTTCGTTGAGTTCGTTATTTTCGTTAATTTCGTTCAGTTCGTTTTTTACTTCCTAACTTCCTAACTCACCTAACTTCCTAACTCCTAACCTCACTACTCAATACTTACTACTTATTAATAGCGGATAGCGTATAGCGTTTAGCGTATAGTTTCTATTAAATTTCTTCTTTTATTCCTTACTAAACACCTTAATACCTTAAAACCTAAACACCTAACTCCCTAACTCACCTAACTTCCTAACTCCTAACCCCTCAATACTCACTACTCACTACTTACTACTTAAATTAATCGGGGAGGTGGGACTTGAACCCACGACCTCTTGGTCCCAAACCAAGCGCTCTAAGCCAAACTGAGCCACTCCCCGCTAATTATTTATTATAAAACAATCTCTAAGTGTTTTTTCTAATTTTTTTAAAGCACGAAATCTATGACTTATCTTATGTTTGATCTTTGGTCCCAATTCAGCAAAAGTTTTTTTATATTTAGGGATAATAAATAAAGGATCATATCCAAAACCGTATCTTCCCCGCATTTCAAAACCAATTAAACCGAAACACCTGCCTTCTTTTACGCTAATTAAACCATCCTTATCTGCCAAAGCCACTGCACAGACATACCTTGCTTTTCTTTTTTTTAAAGGAACCCCTTCTAATAATTTTAACAACTTTAAATTATTTTTCCAATCATCTTTGTTTTTCCCCGCAAACCTTGCAGAATAAACTCCGGGTTTTCCGGAAAGTGCCTCTACCTCTATTCCTGAATCTTCTCCCAAGACTAATTTTCCAGTGTATCTGGCAATTTTTACTGCTTTTTTAATCGCATTTTCCTTAAAAGTCTTCCCATCTTCTAAAATCTTAGGAATATCCTGATAATCAAGCAATGATCTGAGTTTTATCTTTAAATTAAAACTCCTTAGGATCTCTTTTATCTCTTTAAATTTCTTTTTATTTTTTGTAGCCACAATTAACTCTTTAATTTTAGCCATCTTATTAGATTATATCTTTTAAAAGATTGCGTTGGATATCGATTAACTCAAAAATCCCTTTTTTTGCCAAGACCAAAAGTTTATCCATCTGCTCTTTATTAAATGTTTTCTTTTCAGAGGTTCCCTGAATCTCAATAAATTCATCGCTTGCTGTCATCACAACATTCATATCTACATCTGCCTGTGAATCCTCTTCATAAGTTAAATCCAAGATAAGTTCTTGATTGAGTATCCCCACACTAATCGCAGCCACAAAATCTTTAACCGGAACTTTGGAAATCTTTCCCTCTTTCTTTAGTTTATTTAAAGCATCAACCAAAGCAACAAAACCTCCAGTAATGGAAGCGGTGCGTGTTCCTCCATCTGCCTGAATTACATCGCAATCGACCCAGATAGTCCGTTCACCCAAACCGGTTAAATCCACTACCGCCCTTAAAGACCTGCCGATCAGTCTCTGAATCTCAAAATTTCTTCCAGAAATTTTATCCCTTAAAATCCGACTAACGCAGGAACGCGGAAGCATACCGTATTCCGCAGTAATCCAACCTGAGCCGGTTCCTTTTAAAAAATTGGGTACAGATTCCTCTACAGTCGCAGTGCAAACAATACGCGTTAAACCCATCTCCATTAAACAGGAACCCTCGGCATATTTTATGTAATCACGGATAATTTTTACTGGTCTTATCTGATCAAATGCTCTTTTATCTTTCCTGTTCATAAACACTCCTTCCGCTTGCATCTATCCCCACAATTAAGGGGAAATCTTTTACTTTTAATTCATAAATCGCCTCTGGTCCCAAATCCTTATAAGCAATCAATCTTTTTTCTTTCACATACTCTGAAAGTAACGCTCCACATCCCGCATAGGTTAAGAAATAAATTGCTTTATATCTCTTAATTGCCTTTCTTACTTTATCAGAGCGACTTCCTTTTCCAATCATCCCTTTAAGGCCTGCTTCAAGTAGAATAGGTGTAAAACTATCCATCCGCGAAGAAGTAGTCGGACCACAGGAACCAATAACTCTTCCTTGAGGTGTCTGAGTTGGTCCACAGTAATAGATAACCGCTCCTTTTAAATCAAAGGGTAATTTTTTTCTTTTTTTAATTGCCTCAACTAATCTTTTATGTGCCTGGTCTCTGGCAGTATAGATAATCCCCTGTAATAAAACCTCATCACCTACTTTTAACTCCTCTATCTCTTTTTTCTCTAAAGGCACTTTTATTTTTTTCATCCGTTTAGTTCGTTAATTCCGTTATTTTCGTTATACTGATTAAAATCCACTTTAATTACCATTTACCAATTACTGATTACCGATTACTAATTTTATCACTCACCCCTCAATACTCAATACTTACTACTCAATACTCACTACTTTTTATTAACTTCCTAACTTCCTAACTCACCTAACTTCCTAAACTCCTAACTCCTATCTACTATCTACTACCTACTTTTTTAAGGTTAATATCGTTGAGTTCGTTTAGTTCGTTATTATCGTTTGTTTACTATATTATCAATCTTATAAGGTAACGGTAGCGCTCCTTAATGCATGACAACTGATATTTACCGCCACCGGCAGTCCCGCAATATGAGTAGGATAAGTTAAAATATTTACGCCTAAACAAGTAGTTTTTCCACCTAAGCCCATCGGCCCGATATTTAACTTATTAATCTCACTTAATAGATCATATTCCAATTTAGAAATTCCCGTATTGAGTATTGAGTATTGAGTATTGATTTTTTTAAGTAAGGCCTTTTTTGCTAAAAAACAGGCATAATCTGCTGTTCCACCAATCCCCACTCCTACTATAAAAGGAGGACAAGCATCTGGGCCAGCGTATTTTACTGCCTCCACAATAAATTTTTTAATTTCCCCAATCTTTTCTGTCGGAGGAAACATTTTTAACTGAGTCTTATTTTCACAACCAAATCCTTTTGGTAAAACGGTAATCTTTAACTTATCCCCTTTAACTAAATCTATATGGATTACTGCGGGTTTAAAAGAAGGTCTTCTCCTTGATAAAGGTTCTTTTACAATAGAATTCCTTAAAAATCCCTTTTTATAGCCCTTCTCTATGCCTTTATTTATTGCCTTTTTTAAATCACCGATTATTTTTACTTTATCACCTAACTCTACAAATACACAGGGCAGTCCGGTATCCTGACAGATGGCTAATTTCTGTTTTTTAGCAATTAAGGCATTTTTAATTATCGCCTCCAAAATCTTCTTTGCCCTTTTATTTTTTTCTTTTTTTAATGCGCTCTTTAAAGCAAAAAATACATCCTTCCTTAAAATTGTGTTTGCCTGGATACAAAGCCTTGATACTATCTCTTTAATCTTTTCTTCTTCTATAACCTTCATCTTTTATACTCTCTAAATACCGTTGTCTTTATTCCTCCACGCGGATTAAATTCGCCGGTGATCTTTACCCAATAAGGTTTGGTAGCCTTTACAAAATCATCCATAATTTTATTTACTACATGTTCATGAAATATCCCAATATTACGATAAAAATTAATATAGTATTTTAAAGATTTAAGCTCAACACAATATTTATCCGGGATATATTCAATGCGAATGACCGCAAAATCAGGAAGCCCTGTTTTAGGACAGACACAGCTAAATTCAGGTATCTCAATAACCACTGTATATTTTTTATCCGGATATTGGTTCTCCCAAACCTCTAAAGGTGGTGTTTTAAGTTTCCGGATATTTTTTTGTAACCCTTCATAAGAACTCTTTTTCATTTTACCCCCAAAATTTTATGTAGTTGCGGAATAACTCTTACATCGGATAAATCCTTAAGACAGAAATTTCTAAAATATTCTATCCTTTCTTTTAAAACTCCATCCCACTCAAAATAATTGGGCTGTAAAACCAAAGGGATATTTTTCTTAAACTTAAGTAAAATTTCTACTGCTCTTTTAATATCACTAAGTTGTGTAGATTTAGTAATCACTATTTTCACAAATATATCTTTATTCAATCCGATTTTAAGAAATTCTGTATGCTCTAAATAAAATTCATCTAATCCGGTAGAAGAAGGTAACTTAAAATCCATCGCCACTATATCTATATAGTCAACTATCTCTTTAAATTCATTATACAGGGTTCCGTTAGTTTCAAGGTATAAAATTATATCTCTTTTTTTAATTTCTCTCAAAAATTCTTTTAAAAAATCTATCTGTAAAAGCGGTTCTCCACCCGTTAAACTTAAAGAATGAAAATTGCCTTTAAAACTTTCTATTTCTTCTAAAATCTGCTCCTTAGTTAACTCTCTATAAAAACTAAGCCTTGTATCACAGAATTTACAATTCAAATTACAACCGAAAAATCTTACAAATACTTGCTCTATACCTTGGTAAATCCCTTCTCCTTGGATACTTTTAAAAATTTCAGCAACTTTTGCTTTCATTATTTTTTCTCTATACTTACTACTCAATATTCAATACTCAATACTTACTACTTACTACTTATTAATAGCGGATAGCGTATAACATTTAGCGTATAGTTTTCTTTTCTTATTTCCTAAATACCTTAACACCTAAAAACCTTAATACCTTAAAACCTTAACACCTAACTTCCTAACTTCCCTAATTCCTATCTACTACCTACTAATCAATGGATCTTCCATTCCTGCCTCTTTAAATCCCTTTGCTCTAAAATAACAACTATCACATCTACCGCAAGGAAACTTTCCTCCGCGATAACAGGACCAGGTAAGTTCAAAAGGCACCCTTAAACGAGTACCTAATCTGATGATCTGAGCCTTGGTCTTTTGGATTAAAGGTGTATAAATCTTAATTTTATTCTTCTCTACACCTGCTTTTGTGCCTACTGAAATGACTTTATTGAATGCCTGATAAAATTCTTTTCGACAATCCGGATAACCTGAATAATCTTGACTGTGGGCACCGATAAAGATTGCCTGGGCATTTATACTTTCTGCAAAAGATAAAGCAAAACTTAAAAAAATAATATTCCTTGCCGGAACATAGGTTGAAGGGATTTTTGTAATTGGTAATTGGTAATTGGTAATTGGTAATTTGATCTTTTTATCTAAAAGACTTGAGCCTTTCCAAGGTAAATTAATCTTTAAAATCTGATACTTACAGTTTACTTTTTTAGCAATTAAGATTGCGCTCTTAATCTCTCTTTTATGGCGTTGACCATAATCAAAGATAAGGCAGAAGCATTTATATCCTTTTTTTTTAGCAAAATATAAAGTAGTAGCAGAATCTATCCCTCCGGATAAAAGGACAATCGCTTTTTTCATATTCTCTTATAGGTAGCTGAGGCATCCTCAGATTCCCAAACGGTTACTGCTTTAATTTTTATTTTGGGATTCTGTTTACTTAAATTATCAAATATGTAGCGGGCGATATTTTCTGAGGTGGGATTAATTTTTTTAAAAAAATCTATTTCATTTAAATAACGGTGATCAAGTGAATTTAAAACTTTATCTAACCTTTCCTTTAATTCTTTAAAATCCAAAACCATCCCTAAGGAATTAAGCTTAGGAGAAGTTACTACCACCTCCACTTTCCAATTATGTCCGTGTAATTCTTCACATTTTCCTTTATATCCCCTTAAAGAGTGCGCAGAACTGAAATAGCGGATTATCTTTATCTCAAATTCCATAGTCTATCCTTCTTATATCTTTAATGGAGTTCTTTAAAAAATGTTTAGCCACTTTTAAGAAATTCTCTACCGCATCGGTAACAAAAAATTTATGTTTAGAAAAAGTTTTTATTTTGTTTGAATTAGATAACCCTTCAGCCTTAAGTATCTCCTTTACCTCATAAACTACCTGCCTGGCGGAATCCACAATATTTATAGATTTACCCAATACTTTTCTTATTATCGGTTTTAAAAGTGGATAATGGGTGCAACCTAAAACTAAGGTATCGATATTTTCCTTTTTAAAATCCTTTAAATACATCCTCACCACTTCTTCCGCAATCGGTTTATTTATCAAGCCTTCTTCTACTAAAGGAACAAAAAGCGGTGTGGCTTTACTTATTACCTTTATATTGGGATCGAATCTTTTTATCTCGATTTCATATGCTCTACTTTTAATCGTAGCAGGAGTACCAATTACCCCTATCCTTTTATTTTTCGTAGCATAAACCGCCTCTTTTGCAGTAGGAGAAATTACCCCTATAATGGGAATACGAAAATACTTTCTTACTTCTTCTAAAGCTAAACTGGAAGAGGTATTGCAGGCAATAATAATCAATTTTACATTCTGCCTTAAAAGAAAAAGGATATTTTCTAAACTGAATTTTATTACGGTAGATTTTGATTTTGTCCCATAAGGGACCCTGGCGGTATCTCCTAAATAAACGATACTTTCATTGGGAAGTTGCTGAAATAACTCCTTTACTACAGTCAAACCCCCTACTCCTGAATCAAATACACCTATCGGTTGATTCATCATTATTTTAACTCCATCTACTTAAAGTTTACTTCCTCCAAGCGTAATCTGGTTTACCAGACGAAGCTTACTTCGTAAGAATCGCTTACTTGCTTAGCGTAGTCTGGTGGAGGTGCGGGGAATCGAACCCCGGTCCCTAACTAAACTGAATAAAAGTCACTACAGGTTTAGTCTATCTTTTAGACTTAACCTTTATGGCTCCGATAGACAGGATCCATAAAGGCGCAAGCCTTTAAAATCTCGTTGCGGTATCAAGGCTTAACCTACCGCAACCAGCCTGTTTTTCGACTCAAACCTAAGCCACAGGCAACTTAGGTTGAGGCCCTATCCTTAATTGAGGACAGGGACTTTTACGCCTGCCGGCACCAATGTTGCCATTGGTAGCCGGTTAAACACGAAAGTGTCGGCGTTTATTTTTTGCTAAGGTTTTATAACGCGGCCAACTTAGCATCCGCGACCTGCTACTTTTATCCGTTTAGTTAGGTCGAGCCCTGTTCACCCCCCTTTTATTTTTCAAAATCCTTTTAATTTTAAGTTTCTCTTCTTTTTCTTTAACCACCTGTCTAATATCATATAATTTCTTTCCTTTACATAATGCCAGTTCTACCTTCACCAAACCCCTATCATTAAAATATACTTTAGTCGGTATTAAAGTATATCCGCGTTGATTTAAACTCTGGTATAATTTATTTATTTGCTTGCGATGAAGTAAGAGTTTACGGATCCGTTTAGGCTCTATCTTAAAATGGCCTGCTTGAGGCAAAGTAGCAATATGACTATTATACAAAAAAATCTCTCCATTTTCAATACGGGCAAAACTGTCAGTAATATCGATATTTCCTTGACGGATAGATTTTACTTCACTACCCTTAAGTTCAATCCCTGCTTCAATAGTTTCTAAAATCTCATAATCTCTAAACGCTTTACGATTAGTAGCGACTATTCTCATTTTATCATATAAAAATTAAAATATAAACTTAAAAATAAAGGCAAAGTCAGAAGAGAAATAATGTGTGTCCAAAATACCCCTTGGCTGATAATCAAATCTCCCTTTTCATAATGCCTTATAATTAAAGATAAAGAGGTTGCTGAGGGCACTGCTAATTGGATAATTAAAAGAAGGCCGATGAGTTCATCGGGTCTAAATTTTATAATAAATAAAAGACCTAAGAGAGGCAAAATTATAAGTTTTACTAAAATTAAAAGTAATATAGGGGTTTTGTCTATCTTTTTTAAATCTACTTCAGCGATATTTCCTCCTACCACTAACATTGCCAAGGCTAAAGTAGACTCTCCTAACATATTTAATGGCTTATAGATATAATTAGGGATAAACCTATTTAATCCTAAATATACTAAAATTAAACTTAAAATAGTCGCAATTACTGGTGGGGTAAAAAAATTGGCTAAAGCAAAATTTTTACTTTGCTTACCAGTTAAAAAATAAACCCCCATTGACCAGATAATAAAATTGAAACCCAAAAGAAATAAAAATAAATAGATAAACATTATCTCTAACTTTTCCTTGGGTAAAATTGTTGAAACTAATACTAAAGGTAAATACCCTGAATTCTGAAATGCATTCAAACTTATAAATTGCCTGCGAAACGCTTTCTCTTTTAGAAAGAGACAAAAAATCACTCCTACACAAAAACCAAAAAAACTGATAAATAAACTCATTAAAGGAAAAACCCACCAATTGGGAAACTGGCTGAAACTGAAGTTTTTAATCAACTGCGAAAAAATCATCAAAGGTAAAGTTACCTCAACAACTAATCTGCTTAAAATATCTAAAGCATCTGAATTAAGGATATTTCTTTTTATTAATAAAAATCCTATCCCTCCCAAAATGAATAATTCAAATGTAGCTTTTAGGGAAATTCCTAAATAATCCATAATAATTAATTATAATCTCAAAATTCATAAACTACAACTTTTTCTTTTAGACAAAAAGATTGACTTAAAAATCTTTTTATGCTAATTTATAATTAATTATGGATTGGAAGAAAATAAAATTATATTGGAAACTTTATTGGATTAGAATAATTATTATTTCTGTTTTAGTTGTATTGGGAATTTCTTTAATTATTCTCATCTTTCATGGAATCTATGCCTGGAATACCGCAGAATCCTATCTTCGACAATCCCAATTAGCGGTTGTACCGATTCAGCTTTATCTTCAAATAATTATGGCTTTGATCTTTGGTGTAGTCTATACCTTTATGTGGTATTGGCTTTGGTTTAAAAAAGGTGCGCAATCCTTTACCCAAACTAGAAAAAAATCAATTGCTGGCGAAACTATTGGGATTACTTGGAATGATGTGATCGGGATGGATGAGGCAAAACAGGAGGCTTTAGAAGTAGTAAAATTAATTAAAGACCGCGCAGAACTCCAGCGTATCGGAGGAAAAATCTTGCGCGGATTACTTTTAATTGGTCCACCCGGCTGTGGAAAAACTTATCTCGCTAAAGCCATCGCCACTGAAGCAGGTCTTCCTTTTATTTCTATGTCTGGTTCAGAATTTGTTGAGATGTTTGTAGGGGTAGGAGCAGGAAGGATCCGTTCACTATTTAAACAAGCCCGACAATTAGCAGAATTTCATGGTGGTTGTATTATCTTTATCGATGAAATAGATGCGGTGGGTGCGCGTAGAGCTTTAGATGTTGGTTTTGGAGGACAAACTGAAACTAACACTACTCTAAACCAACTTTTAGTAGAAATGGATGGACTAAAGGATAAGGATTATAATATTGTAGTAATTGGGGCTACCAATATGCCTGAATTTTTCTTAGACCCTGCGCTTTTAAGACCCGGAAGGTTTGACAGAAAAATTTATGTAGACAAACCTAACTTAGAAGACCGCGAAAAACTCTTTGCTTATTATTTAAGAAATGTGAAATATGATCCTGATGATGTAAAGATCGACCGCTTAGCCCGTATTACTGTAGGAAACAGTCCTGCGGATATCGCCAATATTGTAAGGGAAGCAGCTCTAATTGCAGTACGTAATAAAAGATCCGCCATAACGATGAAAGATATTGATGAAGCGCGCGAGCGAATTGCTTTGGGTGTAAAACGCAGAATAAAAATCAGTGAAAAAGAAAAATGGCAAATTGCCTACCATGAAGCAGGCCATGCCATCGTTACCTATCTACTTGCTCCTTCTAAAGATGTCTTTAAAGTAACGATTATTCCACGTGGCTATACTGGAGGTGCTACTTGGATACCTGAAAGAGAAGAGATATTAATTGAAAACCAACAGCAACTTTTAACTGAAATTAAAATTGCCCTTGGCTCTTATGCTGCCGAAAAAATAAAACTTGGCTATACTACTGCAGGGGTAAGTGGAGATTTTGCTAATGCTTTATATCTGGCTCATAATATGGTTTGGCGATGGGGTATGGGTAAAAGTGGTTTAATTGGTGATTTTCATGCTTTAAATTTTTATCGCTTAACAGGTGGAACATCTCTTCCCATCTCTGAAGAGACCAAACATCAACTCGATGCAGATGTTCAAGAGATAATGCAAAGTTGTCTAAAAGAAGTCACCGAACTATTAAAAAAAGAAGAAACCCTCCTTGACCGTTTAGCCAAAGAGTTAGTTTTAAAAGAAGAACTTAACTACGATGAGATTGAGGCGATCTTTAAAGAATTTGGCAAAGTACGCCCTCCTGCTTAATATTTTATTTATCTATATTAATCTTACCGCCTGCTCCTTAACTACCACCTCTACTTATGAAAAGGAAGATGTCTCTGGGGCAATTCAGGATATCTGTTTAAAAGAATATAATTTTAAGGTAGTAGTAAAATTGATAGATGATACACTTTGGATTTATCTACCATTAAAAGATATAATTAGAGATTTTAAAAAAGAAGAAAAACCACCAAAGTATACCAAACTTTTTGAAATTAAAGAAAATAAAGCAAATCTCAAAAATGAAAAAATAAAAATAGAGTATCTCATCCAACCTATCCCCGAAGAAGAAAAATATCAAGAATTTAAATACAATGAAGAGGACCTTAAAAAAATAAATAATACATTAAATGTTTTAAGGCGTGTGGTATTTAGTATGAATAAACAAAAAGAAAAAGAACCAAAATTCTATTCCCTTGTAATTGCGGATATTAAAAATGGTATTGAGATAAGAGAAATTATCTATTATCTTGACCTTAAAAAAATTACTTACGGATATATTTCCTGGGATGAATTTTCTCACCGCTGCCCTACCGAAGTTAACTTAGCATTTGAAGCGATAAATGATGAGAATGGCTCATACCTTAATTGCTATAATATTACGATGGGAGAGTTTATCGTAAAACAGATTATTCACCGTATCCGTTTAAAATTTGAGAAACCGGAAGTAAAAAAAGATGTGGATATAGACAAAGAGATAAAAAAGATAGTAGTTTATACTTTAAAGATCTATAATTTTATTAATTTTTCTGAAATAGAATTCCACAACCTTCTTACCCATTATAAAACTACTCTCAATCAACCCGCGATTTTAGGAATCTCTCTCGAATAACCCATCCGATCCCTTAGGTTAACTTAGGTAAGAATCTTTACCTTTCTTCCTTCAATTTTAAGTTTTCCTTCCAAAAATAATCGAATTGCCTCAGGATAAATCTTATGCTCTATCTTATGAATCTTTTTCTCTAAAGTCTCTAAGGTATCCTCTTCTTTGACTTTAACTGCTTCTTGTAAAATTATCGGACCATGATCCATCTTCTCATCTACAAAATGAACAGTGACTCCGGTAATCTTTACTCCGTAATCAAAAGCATCTTTAATCCCTTGGGTTCCCTTAAAAGAAGGAAGAAGTGCGGGATGAATATTTAGGATACGACCGAAATAGCTTTTTACAAAATCACTACTTAATAACCGCATAAAACCTGCCAGAACAATTAAATCAATTTTATTTTCTTCTAAATGTTGGATTATTTTTGCTTCAAAATCCTTTCTACTTTTAAAATCCTCTCTTAATACCAAAGCTACCTTTACCCCCATCCTTTTTGCCCGACCAATTACGCCTGCCTTAGGATTGTCACAGACCAAAAGGGATAAATTTGCTTTAATTTTTCCTTTTTTTATTGCCCTGGCAATTGCGGAAAAATTCGTTCCTTTTCCTGAGGCAAAAACCGCAATATTTTTTAAATCTTTTTCTTCCATAATTTATTTTCCTTTTTTAGGATCACTCCTGTGGGACAAACTTCAAAGCATTTACCACAGTCATTACATAAATTATAATCAATCACCGCTAAATTATCTATCACTTTTATCGCACCCGTCGGGCAGACATTTTCACATTTCTTACAGGCAATACAACCTACTTTGCAACTCTTTATTACCTCTTTACCTAAATCTTTAGATTTACAGGCAACTAAATAGAGTTTATTTTGGGCAATAATACTGAATAATCCTTTGGGGCATACTTCTACACATCTACCGCAGGCAGTACATTTTTCCTCATCTATCTGTGGCAAATTTTCTTCATTCATCCTGATTGCACCAAAGGGACAAGCCTTTACACAGGTTCCCAGGCCTAAACAACCATACATACAACTTTTTTGTCCACCTAAAAGAAGATTTGCGGAAATACAATCATCTATCCCTTTATATTCAAACTTATCTTTAGAATTTATTCCTCCTCGACAATTTAAAACCGCTACCTTTTTTATTTCCGTTTCTAAACTCATTCCTAAAATCTCAGCAATTTCTTCTAAAGCCTTCCTCTCAGTAACTGGACATCTATCCGGCTGAGATTTTCCTTCTAATAAACTCTGGGCAAAAGCCAAACAACCAGAAAAACCACAAGCACCACAGTTTGCCTGGGCAAGTTTATTATAGATTTTATCTAATCGCTCATCGAGTTTTATAGAAAATTTCTTAGCTGCCCAAGCCAGGCCTAACCCAAATAGCACTCCTAATACACTTAAAGTACCTATGCTACTTAATATTACCACTAAATTATTCATCAGAACCTAAATCCATTAAATCCCATAAAACCTAAACTCATCAAAGAAGCCACAATAAAAGCAATGGGTAAATCATTAAACAAAGATGGGGTATCATTTAACATAAGCCGTTCTCTTATCCCGGACATAATTAAAAGTGCCAAAGTAAAACCAATTCCTGCAAAAAATCCTTCTAAAACCGAATAGAAAAAACTTCCTGCTACCGGATGATTATTCACAAAAAAGTTATCGATATTTAATACGGTTACACCTAAAACTGCACAGTTGGTGGTAATCAAAGGTAAATATATCCCTAAAGTACGGTACAAAGCCAGAGACTTCTTTAAAATCACCATCTCCACAAACTGCACAAAAGTAGCGATTACTAAAATAAAAACAATCGTTCTTAAATAGGTGATATTTAAAGGTAAAAGTACAAATCTATAAACTAACCAAGTAACGATACTGGATAAAGTCATAACGAATATCACTGCCAAGCTCATACTTAAGGCAGGTTTTATATTGCGCGAAACTCCTAAAAATGGACATAACCCTAAAAATTTTGAAAGGATAAAATTGTTAATAAAAACCATACTGATAATTATCATAAGGGTTGTCTTGATATCCATATTTAACCTTCTTTCTTTAATTTTTTAAATAAACAAAGTAAAAGCCCCAAAGTAAGTAAAGCTCCAGGTGGAAGAATAAATACCGCTGAAGGAGAAAATCCTAAAAATACAGTTCGACCTAAAAGTTTTCCGGTTCCTAAAAATTCTCTTATCCCTGCTATCAGTAAGATTGCTAAACTAAACCCTAAACCCATTCCCAAACCATCAAATATAGAAGGCAAAACCTTATGATTTTTAGCAAATCCTTCTGCCCTTCCCATAATTATACAATTGACTACAATTAAAGGTAAAAATATCCCCAATCTTTTAGCCAAATCCGGTAAATATCCTTGCATCAATAATTCTACAATCGTAACAAAAGAAGCGATTACGACAATAAAACAAGGGATGCGGATTTTATCCGGAACGATTTTTCTAATACTGGAGATAACCAAATTAGAGAAAACCAAAACAAATATCACTGCTATCCCCATACCTAAGGCATTTCCTAATGAGGTAGTTATAGCCAAAGTAGGACATAATCCCAATACGATATGAAAGGTAGGATTTTCTTTAAATATTCCTTTGGTAAACTCTTTTAATAAATTATTATTTTTTCCCATAAACGTTTGGTTTTAAATAACGGTCTATCAAAGGAACAAAGGCATTCATTATTAAAATAGAAAAAGAAACTCCTTCCGGATATCCTGAGAATCTACGGATAATAAAAGTAAGTAAACCGCAACCTACTCCAAAGATAATTTTTCCTTTTTTAGTTAAAGGAGAACTAACATAATCCGTAGCCATAAAAAAGGCACCCAAGATTATTCCTCCGGTTAATAAAGAGAATAAAACATCGCCCTTAAAAAAACCAGACTTTGAAAAGATCCAACTTAAAGTAGAAAAACTTAAAAGAAAACTTAGAGGAATATGTAAAGTAATAATTCTTAAAAATAAAAGCACAACCGCTCCCAAAAGAAGCCAAAGAATAGCCACTTCTCCAATACAGCCTGCTCTTTTTCCCAAAAAAAGGTCAAGATAACTTAATCCCATATTAGATAAATTTAAATTTGCTTCTTTATAGAGAACTAAAGGTGTAGCGGAGCTTACGGTATCGAACCCAGAAAATGGTTTGATAAAGGAAGTCATATATTTAGGCCAGGAAAGTAAAAGAAATACCCTGGCGGATAAAGCAGGATTAAAGATATTCCTTCCCAATCCCCCAAATGCCTGTTTGGCAATCGCAATCGCAAAAAAACTTCCCACCATAGGAATCCAAAAAGGAACTGCAGGCGATAAATTATAGGCAACTAAAAGTCCAGTTAAAGCAGCGCTTCCATCTGAAATAGTAATTTCTTTTTTTCTTAAAAATTGGATAATGGCTTCTGTAATTATAGCAGTAAAAATAGAGATAAAAATCAAAAGTAGAGCATGTAACCCAAAAAAATAAACTCCTGCAATACCAGAGGGAATAAGGCATAAAAAAACCGTCCACATAATTCTTTTTGTAGAAACTCTATCCTGAATATGGGGCCAAAAAGAAACTAAAAGTTTTTCTTCCATAAATCCTTATTGAAAAATCTTATTTAAATTTTCTCTTATTGCTTTAATCAAACTACCTGAAGAAATAGTTGCTCCGGAAATGGCATCAATGCGGTCATCTTTTTTCTTTCCTTTAAATTTATTTAAAAATCCTTCCTCAGTAATCCTTGTACCAATCCCCGGAGTCTCATTTTGCTCTAAAATTTTTATCTCTTTTATTTTGCCATCTGGTTCAGTGGCGACGATTGCCTTAATAGTACTAGAATAACCTTTTGCTTCGCATATAAATATATAACCTAAAATACTACCCTCTTCATCCTTTGCCTGATAATAATTGAAATCCTCTTTTTTAATTTCTTCTATCTTTTTTGCTTGAGGAAATAACTGTTGGATTGAAGAATTGATCTCTTCTTTTTTTCTTTCCTCAATACGGTTATGGCTAATCGCATAGACAAAACTCAACATAAGCCCCGCCAAAAAACAGATCAAAAAAAGTACTAATACGTATTTTTTATTTTCGTTCATCTTTTAATAAAACCAATTTTGCCTGCTTTATATATTGTACCATATTTCTCTTTGCCGGACACACATAACCACATAAACCACATTCAATACAATCAAATATAGAGTATTCTTTCGCCAATTGCCAGTTTTGGCTTTGACTGGCTAAACTTAAAATCGCCGGCATAAGTCCTACAGGACAACTCTCTACACATCTTCCACAACGGATACAGAACTCTTCTTTTAAAACCTTAACTTCGCTTTCGCCCAAAACAACTATACCGGTAGTAGTTTTTATTACCGGAACTTCATCAGTATATTGGGACATCCCCATCATCGGACCACCGAAAATTATCTTTTTTGGTTTTTCTTTTAATGGACCGCAAAGAGAAATTAAATCTCTGATGGGAGTACCGATACGCACCAAAATATTTTTAGGATGAGAAAGACAGTTTCCCGTAACCGTAACTACCCTTTCATATAAAGGTTTATTAAGATATACTGCCTCGTATATCGCAAAGCAAGTAGCCACATTCTGCACCACTACCCCTACATCAAAAGGAAGTTTACCTGAAGGTACTTCTCTTTTTAAAATATTTTTAATTAGTTGTTTTTCTGCTCCTTGGGGATAATGTGTTTTTAAAATGTGTAATGTGTAATGTGTAATGTGTAATGTCTTTAATTTCCTCTCAAAGGCTTTTATTGCTTCGGGCTTATTATCTTCTATAGCGAGATAAACCTTCTTTGGCCCTAAAATCTTTACGATCAACTCTATCCCTTTAATAATCTCATCTGTCTTTTCTACCATCAGGCGAAAATCACTCGTTAAATATGGCTCGCACTCTGCACCGTTTATAATTAAGGAATCTATCGGTTTAGGAGGACTAAGTTTTACGTGAGTTGGAAAACCCGCTCCGCCTAAACCCACAATACCCGATTCTTTTATTTTTAAAATTAAATCCTGAGAAGTTAATTTATTTACTTCTTCTTCACTTAAAATGTTTTTATTTTCAGTTTTATCTTTACCGTCATTTTCAATTAAAATTGCTTCAGATATTCCTAAAACTGGATGGTGATATTTTTGGATAGATTTTACCTTACCCGATACCGAAGCATGTACCGATGCAGAAACAACCGCATCCGTATCCGCAATCTTTTGGCCTAAAAACACATAATCCCCTGCTTTTACTAAAGGTTTAGCAGGCTTTCCTGTATGCTGAATCAAAGGGATATAAACTAAAGGAGGAATAAATCTCTCAATAGGTTTATCCCGACTAATCTTATTTTCTTTTATCTTAACCATAAAAATTTTTTCCGATAAAAAAGATTTAAAAATCCTAAAATTACAAATATTGCACTTACCGACAAAAGGATGAATAATTCTGAAATATAGCGTGAAAGAAAACTACTTATAAACATAAATAAAATAAACGCTAAATGCATTACCATCTCCAAAGAACTAAAGGTCTTTCCCATCATCGAATCCTGACTTATCTTATGAATAAGGGTATAGGAAGTAATCATAATCGGAGAAATCACTAATCCTAAAATAAAGGTAAGTAATCCTGCTACAGAAAAACTCGGTTTAAAACTTAAAGATAAACTAAAAAAGGAAAGAAAAATCCCACTTAAAATCAAAGAGACAAAGATTGTTTTATAATGAGAAAATCTTCCTCCAAATCTTCCATATAAAAGAGAACCTAAAAAAAGACCTGTACCTAAAAAAGTAATCAAAAGTCCCAAATCCCTTGTAATTGAGCCTAAAGTTTTCTGAATAAAAACAATTAAAACTACATATACTGAACCTAAAGCAGACCAGAGAACAAACATTACCCAAGCAGTAAACCTAATATATCTATTTTTAAAGAAATATAAAAAACCCTCTTTAAGTTCCTGCCATATTGACTTTCTTACCACATTTACTATCTCGAAAGCAAGTTCTTTTATCTTGATGGGATTACCCGCTGTTTTACCAATAAGAAAAATAAAGAAAGCAGAAATTAAAAAGCTTAAACTGTCTAAGTAAAAACCTCCTTTAGGACCAAACCATTCAACCAAAATCCCTCCAATTCCAAAACCTAAAATAGCGGCGATCATTCCGGTAGTGTTAATTAAAGAATTGGCTAAAAGTAAATCATTCTTTTCTACCAAATCCACCACTATCGCCATTTTTGCCGGGATAAAGAACCTACCAATACAAAAAATTAAAAATATCAAAAGATAAACTAAAAATCTTGTTTTACTGCTAATTAGAAATAGAGGGATAATCAAAACCAAAATTGCCCTTAAAAAATCGCAAGTATATAAAGTCTTTCTCCTATCCCATCTATCCACATAGACTCCCGCCAGCGGACCAATTAAAAAAACCGGTAGAATTGTAAAAAACAATGCCTTGGCGATCTCTAAACTTGAGCCCTGCATATTCAAGGAAACAAAACCGATCAAAGCCATCTGACCGAGTCTATCTCCTACCTGAGAAATAATCTGACCAAACCATAAAAAGAAAAAATTTTTATTTTTAAGCAATTTAGTTATCTGCGCCATCTTTTCTTTTTAATATTGGTTAATATCGTTATTTTCGTTTAGTTCGTTATTATCGTTATTTATTTTTTAATAATCCTGACCTCTTACTACTCAATACTCAATACTCAATACTTACTACTTACTACTTATTAATAGCGGATAGCGTATAGCGTTTAGCGTATAGTTTTTACTTCCTTAAAACCTTAAAACCTTAACACCTAAACACCTTAAAACCTTAAAACCTTAACACCTAACTCCCTAACCCCTGACCACTATATACTACATACTATCTTCAAGAGCCGGCAGAGGGACTTGAACCCCCGACCCGCGCTTTACGAAAGCGCTGCTCTACCCACTGAGCTATGCCGGCAATATTCTTTAAAAATACTACAATAATATCTATAAGTCAATAAATTTATAAAGACCATTTCTTTATTTTCGTTTTTACTTCCTAACCCCTAACTACTACCTACTCACTACTAATAAAAAAGGCATCCTCTTTTAATCTTAAGAAGATGCCTTATAAAAAAATTCTGCTTTTTTAAATATTAAGTATAAACTGTCTTTCTTGCTATCCGTAAAGATACTGCTACCATCACTGACCAGATAGCAAAGATTGCCAAAGTCATAGGAACACCAATCTTTAACATCTCAGGTAAAACTTCTGGTAGCCCTTTAGTCAAAAAGGGTGGATACAAAACTACCTCTCCATGAGCAACGTGCTCTACTGCCAGCATCAAAACTCCTCCCCAAAGCATAGAATTTAACCAATCGATATGGTATTTGGAAGAAACTTTTTTTCTCAAAGCGGAAGTCACAATTGCGGTACCAAAAGGTACTAAAAAACAGGCCATCTTTCACCTCCTTAGATTTGTGGTTAAAAGAGAAATTAACCAAACTACCACTACTGGAATAAGCATTACCCATCCCAAAGTAGCTCCACTTTTAATTAAACCATCCGTAGTTCTTTCTAAAAATTCACCTCCTTCATAACCTAAAAGATGGTCAATTAAAATCATTATAGTTGCACCCCAAAGCATCAAAGACAGAAATCCCAATTTAAGTCTTTTAGGAAGAAAAGAATTTAAAACTGTAACACTTACTGCACTTACTGCGGTAGTTACTAACCACATTATACCTCACCTCCTTTTAAAAATCAACCTGTGCTC
>Ga0078972_1002816_pt1 | contig 55505 bp, 62 predicted proteins | sample YelNatPaOPGAMG01_FD_67568 | JGI IMG/M metagenome (GOLD analysis project Ga0078972, IMG submission 67568) | Hot spring thermophilic microbial communities from Obsidian Pool, Yellowstone National Park, USA - OP-RAMG-01 (SPADES assembly) (version 2) | ecosystem: Environmental > Aquatic > Thermal... | reverse complement strand
TGAGGAGGCCAGGCAGAAGATAGGCAGATGGATTGAGGTTGATTACAACAGATTCTATGTTCATTCTGGGCTTGGATATATGAGTCCTGAGGAGTTTGAGGAGTTCTATTTTAGGCAAAAACCATCTGAGAATGGTTTAAGGGGTGGATATTCAGATATGGGTTGGGTTGAGAAAGTCGTTTATAACGCAAATGGTGAGGTCGTTTTTTAATGGATCATAACTCTACACTCTTAAACCCTAAAAAATGTCTTGAAAAATGGGGCGCATTACAAGAAGATCCCTTCAGTATAAGTCCAGTAAAACCTACATCCTTTTATTCTAATGAGAGGGAGAAGATTAAACTAAACTGGTTCTGTTATGAATTAGCAATCGGTATTTATGATGAGCTTTCAAAAAATTTTAGCCAAAGACTGAAAAGATATAATATCGATGAAAAAGAGATGGTAGAGTTTTCAATCTATATTTCCAGAACAATGAAAGAGATCATCTTACAAAAACTTTCAAATAAAATTGAAAAGGCCTATTTTTCTTACGAGATGGTAGAGGTATGTTATCCTCAGCTTGATGATGAATTGGTAAATAAAATCCTGGAAGCAATTTCAAAGGTTTGGGATGAGCAGCTTAAGATTTGTGAAATATGCCCAACTCGGTGTATCAGTGAAAAAGATGCATACTGCACTATGTTTGATGAAGGCCCTTACTAAAGGTATTTCTTCTCTAAAAAAACCCCTATGAAGCCATATAGGCTTTTCCTCCAAAACCCTTCAGAATTTCTTTCTCCGCCTCAACCCTTAGCCAGTCAAACTTCATCATTGAAGCCTTAATGATCCTGGTATTACAAGAGGTTTTGGCTTCTGGAGGAGTAAGAGTAATAGTATCAAAATGACGGGATGTCACTCCATTTATAATCAGCCTTATGTAGATATGATAATTAGAAAGGTTGATAAGGTAACAATGGGACTAACTAAAAAACTAAACACCACTTCTTTATCTGTCCAGCTTTTCAGAAAAAATCAGAAAAGACCTATAACCCAGGATTCATAATATCAGGATGAATCTTTCTTCCAAATACCTTCTAAGACTACTCTACAACTCTTACACAACTTGAATTACATTGAAGATGGCATTGAAGACTACACTGAAGACTTATTAAACGATATTTTTCCTCTTTGCTTCCTCAAGCGGTCCTTAACCTTACGAGCCAACTTAATAAGATAAGGAATCATGTTTCTTTGTACTCTCAAATAAGACGCACATTCCACTCCTACATAACCAGGCTTCAAACCCATATCTCTCCTAAACCGCCCCTCCATCCACACTTCCGACTTAGATGGAACTTTGGGATATGAAACATTGAGCCATATACTAAATATCCTCCTGGTCCACTTTTTTTCCCTTTGGGACATAGTGGCACACCCCTTCATAAAATTTAGCTTTTGAGTCCAATTGAGTTCGCTATAGGCTTTCAAGAGGTTTTCAAGATGAGGGACATTTGCGGAAAAGGATTTTTGGGACTTCCGGGTTTTTTTCATCTTTTGTCCTGATTTATGAGCAATATTATAAAAAATATATATGTTGCGGAAAAAGTGCGGAATTGCTTCAAAACCTTAAAAAAGCCCGTCCCACTTTTTACGGGTTTATGCAGGTAAAACCCAATCCATATTCAGTTCGCTGGTTGCATTTAACATCGAAGGAACCAGCCATTCGGATACCCTCCTACCCTTAAAAACTCATTCAACCATAATAGGGTCTACCCTTAAAAACTTACCTGCCTTCGACCAGGTAGGAAAGTTTTTAACCTTCCATATATAGTTTTACTGTAAAACCATAATTTTTTATTCCCTGATTAATCAAAAAGGTTAAGGACCCTTTGAGACTTGACCTGAACAAGAAGCCTGAGGTAGTCGGTATACCTGACAACCGCTACTGGTTCTTTTCTATCGGCCCCAATAACCAAACCATCAACCCCTTCAATCCAGTGAAATATCCTGCGAAACCCCGAAGCTTCCTTCTTAACCTGCATTTTTTGGCCAGCCAAAACAACATCAACCGCATCATTAGTAGGCAAACGACTAAGGAAATTCCTATATGCCTCAAGACCCATATCCCTGGCCTTCTGAACAACCTACCTTTCAAACCTATCACCCTTCTTTTTTGCGAATTTTCCTCCTTTCATTTTTATACCTCTCAAAAAATTAATTCTTTTATGCATATAATTCAGTTTTCCGTTTTATGAGCTTCACGGGAACTTCAAAGTAGAAATGACCTCCCCTTACTGACCTTTCCCAATAAAGATCCCAAAACATATTCTTTTGCAGAGCCCTTATAATATCTTCATTTCCCGACCATCCTCCAGTATGAAGTTCCAACTTTAAAACCTTCCTACGAATTGGATAACTAAAACCAAACCTTTTCTTTACTCCCCAGTCGGCCCATTGCCATATATTCTCTATAAAACCAATAATGCTCAATATATCTCCATGTTCAACATCCCAGTTTTCTATAATAGAGAGCTCCTCATCCTTAGGATATCTACTCTTTATGTGTTCCATGGTGAAATCTTCCATCTAATCACCTCCCTTCATCCCATAGTTTTCCGAAATAATCTCAGTAATTAGACCTTGAGTCTTTTTACTTATAAAGGCTTTTTTACCCTCAAAAATAGACCCTAACTCATCGGTCCTTATGATTCTTATCCCCTTGGGTTCTTCACAAAATAGGTTAACATCCGGATTTGTAAAAACAATTACCCCCTCTATCCATATATTTTTCCCGTGCTGAGAAAGAACCCTTTTTATTTCAAATATTCCTTTCCTTACCTGTAAAGAAGGATCCTTACTATACTCTCCCTCGTAAACCTTCCCATTCTTCCCTACCTTTACCTGACTCCAGGAGTCATCGACACAGAGTATATAGCCTTTATGATTTTTAGCTTCGAACAGGTATACTCCTGTTGGACCATTAACAAGGCAGTCTATATCCCCACCGCTCTTAATAGGAATGTTAAAAAAAGCGGTATATTCATCAGAAAGAGACTCAGAGAGAATTTTCTCAAGAATATTTTCGCCCTTAATTCCAGTGGTTAGGGCCCCTTCTTCCTTGTTTGAGGCTACAAAGACCAGAAATATTACAAATCCTATGATCAAGAATAAGAAATTAACCAGGATAGCAGTAAACATAATGGAAACTAAAAGGGTTCCTAACCCAGCCACAATCCTTTACCTGCTTTCTGCGCTGTGTAGCGGTCTTCAAGATGGGTTGAAACCCTAAAACACTTCATTTTCTTACTCTTCAATATTATTTATCGGTCTCATATATAAATATTACTGCTTTTACAGTAATACTTATGTAAAGAATGAGAAAATAAAGGAAAAACAAAATTGACAATACACGACATTTGGTAACTATTGAAGTCATTTAAATACTTTATAAGGGAAAGAAAAGATGGAACGTATGGAGAAAAAATCAAAAATAAAGAGAATATATTTTAGATTTTCCCTGATAGAGAGTAAAGAAAGAGATTTGAAGGTTATGGAATTCCTTAACTCCATACCTAAACCCCTGAGAGGGGAGCTTATTATCGAGGGGATAAGACTCTTAATGGATAATTTTAGCTGTAAAAAACAACTCCAGAAAGATTATGTAGAGCACATCGATGATTTCAGGTTTAAAGGAAACCTCGATATATAAAGAAAGGAGAAGTGAAATGGACGTTATTGGAATAGACATAGGATACGGGTACACAAAATCTTTTACGGTTGCTTCGGAAACCCAGAGAAAACTTATCTTCCAAACTCTGGTCTCTCCTTATACTCCGGAGATCTGTTTTGGAATTAATTTCGGGACCATCACTGTAAATGGAAAGAAATATGCCATAGGAGAGGAACTGATGCTCAATCAAATTCCCTGTGAAACTACCACAAGGGAAGACTTTGTAGGTTCGCCATCCTATATGGCGATTCTGGGCTATGTTCTTTCCCATACAAATTTCCACGGAAAAGTCCTGGTAACAGGCCTTCCCCCCACCTTCTACTACAAGAAAAGGGCAGAGGAACTTTCTGAACTGATAAAAGAGCAATGGATTACAGATGACATGGGAAAACCGATCCTTTTGCCTGAAATCATAAAGGTTATCCCTCAAGGGGCGGGAATATTCTTTAGCTTCGTAATAAACCACCCATCAATCTTTGAAGAGAATGTCCTGGTTGTAGACATCGGCTACTACACACTGGATATAGTCTTCTTCACCAAAGGGAAATATGTCGAGGGGGCGGCAATGAGCTTCTCCATGGGGGTAAAAAGAATCTATGACGAAATAAGAAAGAAGTTTGGGAGAATACATGGGGTTTTTTCCAAAGATGATGAAAGTATAGAAGAAATTATTAGATACGGAAAATACACCCACTCCGGTAAAGAATATCAACTCAATGTAACCGACATTATTAACTCGTACAGGAACATGATTAGTTCCACCATCAAAAGCCGCCTTGGGGATATGGTTAAATTAATAGACTATATCCTTGTTGGGGGTGGAGGAGTAAACCTTTTTAGAGAAACTATGAGTGGAGTAATTCTGGTAGAAGACCCTCAATTTGCCAACGCAAGAGGGTTCTACCTTTACGGAAAAAAGCTCCTTCAAGACTAAAAAACCTATTGTGAGGCGAAATCAAATGGGCACACTATGGGAAGAAAAAGAACCTTACGTTCTAAAAACACGTATGCCAGATGGATAGGTAGTATACTATCCAAAAATAACCTTAATCGAGAAGAATGTATCGAAACCCTGAGTAAACTCCTGAAAAGCATCAATGTTGTGGCTAAAGTAATAGAAGAAAACAGACGATACCTTATAAAAGGTGAAGATCATGGAAGATAGGATATCCAGAGCAATAAAGGAAATATTATCTTTCCTCATAGATTCAGACGTAGCTCCATCCGAGGTTACGCCTATCCTTTCCCAGGCTATATTTGAGGTTCTGGATGAAAAAAAATTGACACAATGTCTAATTTGGAATAAAATAAAAAAAGAGGACAAAAATGGAACCAAATCCCCTTTATGTCTTACTGGTGCTTCCAGCTCTTTTAATCCTTATAATCACCGTGGGTATTTCAGGCTCAAAAAGGGCTCGAAGCGAAAGAATAGAACAACTGCGGGAAAAGGTAAAGGCATTGCCCTTTGACGAGAAAACTCGTGAGAAAAGGCTTAAAAAATTTGATGATATATGCCAGAGAGTATCCGACTACAATACAAAAATTAGACTTCTTGAAAAACTAACAAGAGGAAAGGAAGTTGAAATAAAGAAAAAAGGCTCCATAGAACCTAATGAGTTAAGAAATAAGAAAGATGATATAATGGAAATGATTATATTAGGTATTTTGCCTAGACATCCTGACCGTAGAAACCTATTTTAACTTAACTACTGACCAACTGGAAGGTCTTCGTCTTTCATTTTTGAAAGTATTTCTCTACCTTCTTCTCGAATCTTATTTATAGTTTCCTCATCAAGACGAGAACCAAGGTCTATTCCAAATGGACGGGACTTTAAACTACTTGCTCCAAATTCTTTGTATGTCTTTTCCTGTGTCGACCGTTCAATTTCTGAAGCATAACCTTTAAAAAAGTCTGTATAACGTTTAGTGAACTCTTCTTGAGTTATCTCTCCTCTATTAAGTTTTCCCAGAAGATCTGCCTGCCCTCTCCTTACATCTCCATATATTCGATTATAGTTATCCTGTTCTAAATTTGTATGAGAAATTCCAACTTCTCCACCAATTCCAATTATTTTCTTAAGACTTATTCCTGCTCCTGCCGAATAATCTGCTTTGGATACTAAAAGACCTTCTTTAGAGATTCTTGCCGCTGCATCTTGGGCAAATTTCACAGCCTGCTCTTGAAGCTCCTGCTCCCTCATGGCTGCGGTTGGCGCCCCATAAACCCTTCGGGCCAGAACCTCATCCCCTGAAACCGCCGCACTCCACATAGAACTTCCAGAAATAATCGGGCCTCGCTCAAGTATTCTGCTGCTTACATCATAAGATTTATCAACCCTTCCTTTCTCCCACGTAGAAAGAGCTACATCCTTTCTCTCCCAACCAGTTTGAGTCTTTGTATAATCTTCAACCACCTCACTTCCACCACGACGAAGAGCAAAAGAAACAAGCCCACCTTTTTCAGGATCAAAAGCCGCAGACTCAAGAAAAACACTTCTTCCCTTTGCAATATCGAGAGCAAGACGTCGAGCAACATTATCAGCACCTGATTCCCTCAATGCTCCAATAAAGGTTCTGGCCTCAAATACTCCAGGCTGATTCATACCAATTACTCCTCTTGCAGAGTTAAGATTAAGAAGCTGTGATTCTCGTCCCAGCCACTCCTGGAAACCCCTTACAGATTTTGTAAGATCAAGAGATTCTCTTGATGCACCAGCTTCAGCTCTTGCAAGTGTTATTCTTTCAATCCCACCTCCCTCCCCTAAGGTCCATGCCATTGTTACACGATCCCCGATGTAAAACCTTGTCTTCAATCCCTGATTCTCTGCCATTTGATTCAGCCTATCAACAGCATTCATATCCTGAAGGGTCCATCTCTGTTCAGCGTGACCTGAAAGTTGTCCCCTATACATCCCTTCAAAATCCTTTCTTCCACCAGCATAACCAAAGAATCTTGCAATCTGATAGGTCTGCTCCGCTCGGGCAACATCCGAAAGAATCTTCTGAGTCTCAGAAAGCTCAAGTCCTCTTGAGCTAACTGCTTCAAGGGCATTCCTGAACCCGAAAGTCTCTGCAAGCTCACGAGTTCCAAGAAGCCCCCCTATTTGGGTCGCTGCCTCTCCTATTGAAATACCCATCCTTCCTGCATAACCTCCAAGAACAGAACCCATCCTTGTAAAATCTCTCGAAGAAATGGCACTCTGAAAACCTTCAACTCCACCATAATGACCTGCTATAGTTCTGAAAGTTTCTATCTCAGATCTCCCCCTTAACTCCCCAGTTTCTCCAACACCTCGGGCTCTCGAAAGATCACCATCATAAACTCCACCTCTTCCAATACCTTTTGCGGTTTCAACAGCCTGAGAAAGACCCATTCCACTAATCGCAGATGTAACACTTCCTCTATGCATATCTCCTACAATCCTTCTCATAGATTCTGCAAATGTTACTCCTTGCATCATCTGAGCCTGACTCGCAACAGCAGTAGAATCCATAAATCGATACCGTCCAAGGTTTATACCTCCAACACTAATATTTGAAGCGCCCCCAATCTCTGCTCCAACCTGATGAGCAGTCTGCTGACCTCCTGCTCCGGAACTCACTGTTGAAAGCGCATGAGTTACTGCATACTCCCCTCCCTTAAGAAATCCCCAGGCAAGAGCTGGCACAGACCAGCTAAAAGCACCAACATAACCCAATACCATATTGGCATGAGACCTCACAGCTTCAAGGGTTGCAAAACTTATCCCGTAAAAATTGGGGTCCACCTGAGAATTATAAAGGGCATCACTGATCACTTTTGCAAACTGCCAGTCTGCAAATGCATTAAGAATAACATAAAAAGGAACCCACATCTGAAGCCAGAAGTTTACCCTTATAAAAGTAAGGAGAGCAGAAAAACCCGAAATAGCAAAAAAGACAGGTAAAAAGACTGAAGCCCCATATACAAGAGCCTCAATTAGCATTCTCATGGTCTGAACTATTTTATTAAAAAGCCTTCCCGCCTCAATCCAGCCAGAACCTGTCTTCTGCTCCATAAGCATATCCTTGATATAATAATCTCCATTCCGAGTAGCATAGGAAATTAATGCATAACGGATACCATTTAGAACTGCAATCTGCTTTATCTGGTCTTCAAAGGTTCCAATCGAATTAGGAAAATATCTCTCAAAGAGATCCTGAACAGTTGTATAATAACCCTCATCTTCAGGATTTCCACCAAGAAGACGGTAGTTTATTTGCTTCAGCCACCCTGGAAAGATACTGTTCCAATAAGAGTTTATCTGCTCAGGAGCATTAGCACAGGTAAGGGGAGTTGACTCATCAAAATTAACATTGAAAGAAATATTTGGATCCCTGAATAAATCTGCAATATCTTCAAGTATTCTTGGAGACTCATGAATGTATCTTAAACCCAGGGCTGCTGTAGAATTTGAACCTGAGATATAAACAAAGTTTGGAAAAACACATCTCTCGAAATACTCTCCAAGGACCATATTAATTGAGACATTGTTTGTCCCTCCATACTGAGCAGGTGCTCCAGGAGGCTCTATATCAAGAATTTCATTGAGATATTTAGCCCCAATTGCTACCCCATTCTTACGAAACCTCACCGCATCCACAGGAACCAGAATATCCTCAATTTCTTTTCCAACTAAATCCCCTACTCTCGAAGAAACATAAGCAATAAAGGCATTAACCATAGGTACATCACTTACTACCTGACTTTGAGATGGATCAGAACGGTCAACGATTGCTATATTTGTCTTTGGAAGCATAAGCCCGTAGACAATCAGGGCTGCAGCAATACCAGTCTTAAGAAGGGCAAGAAAGCTTTCGGGCCCGTAAGGGGCCACAGCTCCACCACTACTTCCAAAAAAACCAATAACTGGTGAAATAACAGCTACCAGGAGTCCTACAACAAGAATAATCTTTATAAGGGATGTTACATGCCCTCCTTCAATTAACATCTTAATTCCATTAAAGACCATTGCAAGGAAATTCCCTGAACCATAAGTATAAACTTCGTAGGTTTGAGCAAGACATAAAGATGAGAAAAATACAATAACAAAAAATATTAAAGAAGGAAAAAGAATACTCTTTTTCATTTATATCTCCCAAGCTTTAAACTGTAATATCTATCCATTGCCGTAGCGGTTTTCTTTTCTCCATATGCTTTTTGTATTTTTCAATTATCGAAAGATTTAAAAAGTACCATCTCTTCAGTATCCCCTTAAACTCCTCTAAAGAATCCATTCTTTTGCTTTTCCATATCTCATTAAGCATTAACTCAAGCCTTGAAATCTCTCATGTCACAGAAGGAAGCATTTTTTCTCCATAGCGAAGCGCTCCAGGGATATAACGTCCATTAATCGCTACCAAAGCCTTATTGAACATTTCTTCAAAAGGATCGCTATATATTAATTTATCTTCCAGAAGTGCCAAATTTTCTTTCTCCTTGAAATTTCATCTAACAATTTCCTTACTCCTTCAATATCAAGCCTGACCTCGGACTTCTTTCTTAAATCCTTTACCAAGATGAAATTCTTGAAAGTCTCCTTCATCCATTGAGCCGAATCCTCTCTTGAAATAACTTCACGGAAAGGCTCAATCCGTAACGATAGTTTTCTTTTTTCGATAGTATCTAGCAGTTCTGAAAAAATCTTTTCCAACTCCCAATTAATTCTGTAATCTTTAAGCACAACCCCATAAAAAACAGAAAAAACCTTCCAAATAGAATAACGCCTTTGCAATGCAAGTCCGATGATTCCCATCTTCACCTATGTAGAGGTCTCCCCCGTCTATACTTTTATAATAAATCGGGGGTTCCTTCTTCTTTGCCTCAAAGTAATAGTCAGGATTTTCTCTTAAAAGACTTAAATTGAGCTCCATCCTTTTACCCTTCTCAAGAAACTTAATCTAGGTCATCCCCCTGTAGTCCGGATGCTCAGTTCCGACCACCCTAAAAACATTAACAGAAGCATTTCCATGCCAAAAGTGTTCATAAATAAAGGGTTGAACTCTCTGAAATAAATCTCTATCCCAACTCCTTATTTTATTATTCAACAATTCAGGAGCAATTGATTTTATATTTTCTCTTAAATCATGATATACTTTCATTATTTGATTATCTTCGCAGCCCTTGCAATCTGTGGAGAAACTTTCTTAGCTACCTGATTAAGGAAGAATGATGTAAGTTCAAACGTTTTTAGCTGAGCCTCAAAAAACTTCAGCTCCCGGGCAAGTTCATTGTGAATATCCGCCTTTACTGAATCTATACGATCAAGGAACTTCTCCCTTTCAATAACAGACTGCTTCCCAATGTTGCTCTCAATCGCATTTATATACCTCTTAACAGTGGCATAGGCCATAGAAATAGCTGCAATATCCGAGGTCATTTCAACAGCAGTATTAAACAACCCTGGAGTCTCTCTGGTTATCTCTATAATGCTTGTTACTGGAATAACAGAGGCATCTATAAACTGTTTTTCCTCATCAGTAAGAGTACCTTTTCTAAGAAGTTTTTGAGCTATCGAATCTATCTTTTCTTTAACCTTCTGCTTGAAACCCGGATATATGGAATAATCTACATACTCAACCTCAGGCTTTGTCTCATCTGGAACGTTTTTTGCTCTGATTATTTGAGCTTTCTGATTCCCATAAAGAAAATCCCTTAGAGTAATCGTAGGAGCTACATAGTCACATACCAGCTCCCCTTTATCCCCCATCTTACAAATAAATGTTCCAACGAGAGATTGAATAATTTCTTTATCTACATTTGAAATTGAAACATTCCTCAAAGCATCCATTACCGCGTTACCATAAACCCTTGTTCTCGGAACTGATTGCTGACCGTAAGCTTCATTCTTCAAGTCAACGAGTTTTCTTAGAGTTGTATTACCACTCGAGCACTGTCTCTGAGCTTCATCGGGATCTTCTCCCTCTTCAATAAGCCGATCCTCACAACTCTTTATTGATGATTCAGCAATTGAACCAGCTACCCAATTAACAAGTGATTTCGCAGCTTGACAGCTATCGGTCATCATTTTCTGCCACTGCTGAACCCTATTAGCCAGACTCTTTAACTGCTCAAGACATGATGGACATACTGCCTCAAGACCCATCTGAAAGGCATAACCAAGGGCATTCTGCCCTATGGTTCTAAGAAGATTTAAAAATTCATCTTTGTTTATAAAGGATATGCCACCAAAGTAGAGGTCAAGTCCTCCGCAACCTGCTCTCACCCTGGGAGGGTTAATAGAAAAAAGCTGAATGGGTTCATATCCAGCCCTTAAATTTAAAGAACCACCTGTAATGAAACCCTTCGTTTGTGCTATGTATGCACCCGGATCGTTAGTCGTTGCCTTAAACCCCCACTTACGAAACATCTCCTCTATCTCATCAGAAATAGAAGCATTAGAAAGCCCCACAGGAAATATAAGGCTAACGATTAATAATAAAATTATATAAACTCGTATCGATTTCTTTATCATACCAGATTAATCTCCTCTTAAGTTCATCTGCTGTAATAAGACCTGAGGAAATTCTTTCAAACCTATCAGGAGGAAAAGCAAGAAAGATTGAAGGAACAGTAATTATACCAAGTTTTTGAGAAATCCCATTATCAAATACAGTATCAGGGAATTCAGGAAAAATTGTTCCATCAAGAGAAACGGGTTTTATTATAAAAAAGGGATTTTCAAGCCTGAATCTGTTTAAATAATAAGCCTGCCTCTCACAATATGGACAAGAACTCGTATAGAAGAAAAAAAGCCCTGCCCTTTTTGAAAGATTATAGAGAATATCCTTTTCTTTTTCTTTAACAGCCTCAAAATAGAGGTCTTTATCAGCATCTGACACAGGAACAAGACTTCCAAGCTCAGGATATATCATAAGGACCTTCTGCCAGGCCAGGGAGAAGTTTTCTGAAAGCTCTATCATAAGTTTGTTATATTCCATATATGCCTTTACATTCTCCATTGTTGGATTCTCCAACGCCCGAGAAAGAAGTTCTTCTCCCCATCTCTTCATCCTCTCTGTAAAGAGAGGTTGCGGAGGAATCTTAGGAGTTTCAATCCTTATTTCCGGTTTCTCTTCTCCCTTCTTCTCTTCCTTAGGAGGGTCTTTGTAGAAAAACCACCCCTCATCTCCTTTTTCCCACCAGTAGGAGGCTGGGTATAGAAGAGACGGAATCGTAAGAAAGAAAAACAAGCTAATCAACCCTCTTAATCCTCGTTCCAACCTCATGGGTAATATCCTTGGCCTCAGAGATTACAGAATCCTTAGCAAGAACAACCCTTCCCCTTGACTCTTCTTCAATAACCCGATTAAGTCTCTCAATAAAGTAAGAAATATCCCTTTCCATTTCCTGCTTCATTTTGGAATTAGCCTCTCGGTCACGATATTTTTCAATAAATTCCTTTCTCTTCTCCTCAATTATCTTCCCTACATCGAGAACAACTATCTCCTTCTGATAAAAGTTGCTAAAATACCATCCACTTACTACACCACTAATAACAGAAACAAAAAAAGAAAGGATAAATATACTAAAAATAAACTTTTTACTTAAATCCTTTTCCATTCTTCAGCCCCTTTTGCTTCAAATCCTTCCTCAAAATACAAAGAATCTCCCTCAAGTAACTTTGAAAGCCCTTCAAGCTTCCCAAGGAGGAGTGCACACCGATCAGTCGCCTTTACTGCTTCGTTTAGATTTTCTTTTATTGATTCTTTGCCTTCATCAATGCAAAACAAAGAAATCTGGGAATATCCCTTTATTAAGGTAAGAGTATCGCTTAACTTATTTATTAAATCATCAATAATGACTGAAATAGCTAATACGAATGGATTCCTATTTATCCGCCCCATAGCCTCCTCCTTCAATAAAAGTATTACTTTATTTATATAATAGACCTAAAACACTTGTTTTATACGATTAATAATTTCTTCCATTTTCTGGGGAGAAATCTCGGTTTTATACTCAACATACTGCATGTATTCCCTTAAATCTATTCTTGAAAAATCAATCGAAGAAAATTCCTCGGGACTAAAACCCCTGCAATTTGGAGAGTAAGGACTTCCCCAGCTTAATCCAATCTGGGGTCTTCCCTGCTCATGGACAATCCTTGCAAGAATACTATTAAAACAGCAGTAATAATTCGTTTTTTTCGTAAATAAACCCAATAGTTTTTTACTTTTTATTTGCCCAATATAGTGACATAAACCAAGTTGAAGCCTTGAAGATATAATAATATCATCTCTTGTGCACTGGAAATACCAATCATAAGCAAACTTCAAAACCGAATATACAGAAATTGCAATTGTTATCACAGTTGCAAGAGTGGCAAGAGTTGAAATAAGCTCCGCATTTACCATTGTAACCTCAGTTACGCCTCCAGAGGTTACAGTAACTCCCATAGCATTTGCTGCTTCATAAGAAACTACACCGGGAGATGTATAAATTACAGAAGTTGTTGTTCCAAGAGCATTAGAAATAGTATTCCCTAAAAGACCACTCAAAGTCCCTGCTTCCCCTGAAGAAAGGGCATAAGTGAAGGCATTGGCAAAAGAAGCCCATGTTGCGGAATATCCACCACTTGCTACACTATAAAGAGCAATAGTTTGCCGAGCGGCATTAACATAATCTCCAATACTTACCCCACCTCCCGCCTGCTTGCAGCAGTTTTTTGGACCTGACTGACAATACTTCAACTCACCAGGAAATATCAAACCCCCAGCCGAATCCACTCTATACTGATTTAAAACCTCAATTGCAGAAGCTGCAGTAACAAAATCAGTATTCGCCTCATAGGAAGCATCGGCACAATCCGTTCCCAGACACCTTATTTCTCCCAAACAGTTGTAAGCTACACTATACCCTGTTATTCCACTTGTACCACAGCGATAAATGTATTCAACCTGATTGCAATCCGAATCAAGACATCTCGCACTGTAAGGAACACACCCTGCATCTATCAAAGGTTGACAGTTTCCAGAATCTGAATCACATACAAACCTTACCTTACTCCACCAATCATTAAGATTTTCTTTTACACCAGAACCCCCTAAAACAACCTGCCAGCTTATCTCTAAATCATTTTCCCATGTACTAAAATAATATCTGTAGGGAGAACCAGTAACAACAGTCCCATTTATTTGAATTCCCTGAGAACTATCCGGAAGAGAACAAATTTCATAGTTAGCCTGATTAATTGAAGTAGGAAAACTCTGACACTGCGTATCAGAACTTTGTCCAGTTGCTTCCCCATCTTTTATAAGATAGACACAATTTAAACCATTGCTGTTACATTTCTGATAATCATAGACAACACACTGATTGAGCCAATTATTAAAGTTGGCTCCACAGGGAGAATCCTGAGAAATTATGACCCTCTCAATAACTGACTTCCTCGGAGCAGTATAGAAACCATATAGGTATCCATTACACCACCAATCATCACCTGCTTTTACTAACCAAACATATGTTAAAGAATCTGCATACCATTGGGAACCCAGAGGAAGTTGATTTACATTCTGAACTACATAAGCATCTCTATCCCACATCCACAACGTAGGAGGACACCCTCCTGAGGCTCCGCAAATAACCCCCTGACACTGATAATTGTGGTCAACAATAATACTATATAAAAAACTTTGTTTTAAAACTTTGTACCAATCTTTATAATCTCTGCATACAGCATATATCTGACCAGGCCGATCTTCTATCAGTACCTGACTACAAGGACCTTGAACCTCTTCTGTAATAATTGAAACAACCATCCGAACTTCACAATCATACATTCTATCACCCGAAAACCCGACGCATATCTCCTCACGTGTCTCTCCATATTGAGGTAAAATAACTTTTTCACAGTCAGGGTAGATATTCGTTATTAGGTCCTTTGATGTAGACCACATACTACAGCGCCCCAGATCATTCCACTCAAGACACTGATTGCCAAAAACAGGATCTTGAGAAAGATTAAACTTCTGTCTCTCAAAATAGGAATCCTCAACAAACTTATCTGCTTCTCCTCCCTCTACCCCTACCATTCCTCCTGGATTAGTATAGAATTGTGTGTAACTTTCCTGTTGAGAGTGGGCTTCATCTATATTAGGAGTGATCTGATTTACTGGCCCAAGCCCTTTCTGCTGAAGGGTAGAATCTATATTTTGCGGATTAAAATCTTGAATGATTTGGGTCCCAAGATCCCTTCCAAAATCAACAGCCTCCTCAAAACTACCTGAAAAAGAAAAACCGTAAGTAATGATAAAAGTAAAAATAACAACAGGGATAATAACTATCCTTACAAAACTACTATTTATAATAATTTTAAACAACAATTCCTCTTCCTCCATATAAGATATGTCTGGTGTTCCCCCGTTGCCGGAATATTTCTATGCTCACCCCAGATAAGTGTTGATGCACCAAGACCATGGCAGCACTGGCCTTTTGTTTCGGGAACAGGAAATATTGTTGAAAATTTATACTGACTCTTCTTTATAATGGGTCTAACCTGACCTCCACACATTGCAGAAGCAGAACTTGTATCATACTCAATTGCAGGAGGTACTGGAAACCTCGCAAGCCTTGAAAGAAGCCTTGAGGCAAGAAGGCTTGTAACCCTTACAGGAGAACTCTTAATCCCAGTATTTCCGGTATAAGGATAAAGAGAACCCCAACAACCAGCACACCAAAAAAACGTATTAATTGGAAAACCTGAAGAGGTTGCAAGACAATCCGTAGAACATAGAGCTTGCGCAACCTCATTGCCAAAAACCATTACTTCCGGATGAACATAAGCTGTAAGCTCATCATCATTCCAAAGAGGATCAACTTCCGTAAAATAAAGAAGGTCAATATCACTAAGCCAATCGGTACAGAAATCTGCCCCAACCATAAGATCCATTATCCAGAGAAGAGGAAATAAATAATAATGAACATTAAAAAATGCTTTACCCTCCTCGAGGTTTTCCCTTCCCCTTCCCTTTGTCCCATAAACCCCATAAGGACTTATCCTATCTCCTAAGTCCATACCAAAAAGGAATGGAAAGCAGCCAGGCTTCTGAACAACTTCAACTACCCTCGAAGGCTCCCAGAAAGATACATAAATCCCATAATAAGTCTTACCCTGGCTATCTTCACAACTACATGTAAAACTACTGGGATTAAAATCATCGATGTTCCCTGTAATATTCTGAATATTATCAGGCATCCCTCCTGAATCAATTATCTTTCTCCCACCAATCCTTATCGGAAAAAGACACTTCCAGCAAATATCACTAACAAGATTCGGAAATTCATTTCTGCACATTTGTCCCGCTTCCTGAGCCTCGACCGATGACACAAAAAACAATACCAATAAAAGACTAATTAATAGCTTTTTCCGTAACTCTGACATAATCCCCATCTCCCTCTATAATTACTGGAACCCTTTTAATCCTAAATCTCTCAATCAACTCATCGTTTGCAAAATAGAAAGGTCTCTTATATATTTTTACAAGGTCTTTAAGATTACCACTTATCAGGATGATCTTCTTAAAATCTCCCTTCAGTGCAAACTCCACCTGCTTCTGAGATTTCCCATCAATAACAACATACCTGCCAAGTGTGACATAATGTGTTGGATCAAAAATTGTCCCCCTAGGTATCAGAACATTTCCCTTATCATCAAGAATATCTTCATCCAATATAATCCTCGGATTAATGAAGTAAACTCTGTCTTCCTTTGCATGTTCAAAACTTCCATCATACCTCCTGAGAACAAGCATTCTCTCTCTTATCTCAGGAATTCTCTCTCTTAGGTTATCCTCTATTTCCCTCTGTTTTGAGGCAAAAACCTTAAGAATATCCTCTTCCCCAATAGGATAAAGTCTTCCAAAGAGCCCATAATCCTTTAGTTCTTCGGTGAAAAGAGATATAGCCCGAGAGAGACTTACAAGATCACCCTTTATTACTCCTTTTTTATCCCCATCGATTTTTAGAATTTGTGGAACCGCCTTAATATCAAACCTTTCAAAAAGCTCAGGATCAACCTCTATAGGAAGATCATCTCCAACCTTCAAAAAATATTTGTAGAGATGACTGATTGTTAGCCTGAGATCATTCCCAACAAAACCCCTGATAACAAGACTTACCCTCTCGCCGCCCCCGCGGTTTATCGAAACAGCATCCTTCATTACCCGAAGGATAATCTCTTCTGGCATAGAAAAAGACAAAAAATAGTATATATTTCGGTTTCCTTCTGAACACTCCTCTTCATAATCCACCGTTCTTATTGCTTCTTCCTTTGTTCTCGATATTATTCCCCTGTATTCATCCTCCCCGAGCGGCTTCCGAAAACCCTCCACAACTTCTTCTATCCTTCTTATTAAATCCTGAGGAATATCTTTAGGAGTAATTATCTCCTGCCCGAAAGAATAAAGAGTAGAAAATAATGGGAAGATAAAGAATAGGGTAATTATGAAGAAATTAAAAGAGTGGGTAAGCTTTTCCGATGATTTCAGATTCATCAATCAACCCCCAGTAGCGAGAATCATAGGACCTTATGGCAGGAGATGAAACAAAAAACTTCTTTTCAGGAATCCTTCCACCGTCAGTAATTGGAAGGTCTCTGCCTTTTGTATCCTTTTTGAAAACCATAAATATCTTATATCCATCAAGGGGGTTATGAAGAATAACAAAACCTTGAACTGTAAGCTCCCTTCCAATCTCTTCAACAAAAAAACCATACCTTTCTTCTGGAGATAACTTCAATACCTCAATCCAATCCCCCTCCTTTCCAGAAAGAACCTTGATCCAGGTTCTCCGTCCATTAACCCTGTGATTTTTGAAGGCAACGTATTCTCCCTTCTCCGGTATTACTCCCTTTCTAATAAGCCACACCTTGTAAGGAAAACACTCCTGACCCTTATTAGTAAAGGCTATTGAAAAAAGGGATGAAATGTAGTTAAAGAAAAGGAAAAAAAGGATTATAATTCCTGCTGTATAGAGGAGGAATCTTTTCCTATTATTTTTGAATTCGGAATCTTGAATCATCTTTATTTCAGCACATCAAGAGGATTTGTCTTTTTTAATACTTTCTCGAAATCCCTTTGCGTCCTGGTCTTCTTTACAAGATAAAGCTCGGTCTTTTGGCCTGGCTTAAGTTCATGGCGATCCAGAGAAACAGCAAGAATCCCCTTCTCATAGAACTCATTCTCAATAAACTTCACAGGTTCTTTTGATATGTTTGTCAGTTCATAAACTTCAACCTGAAGAGTAGCCCCAGAGTAAATCCTTTTAAGAACCATTCTAACCTCTTTCCATGAACTCTTATCCTCATTTACTTCCTTAACTGCAAACCCCCTCGGAAGCCTCTCCTCATACATGTTCTTTATCAATTCCTTAAGACCCGCTACATAACTGTGAGATGTTTCCCACTTAAGAGCATCTGATATATCTTCCTTGAGTAGATTTACAATTATCGTTTGTGCAGGAATCTCCTTCGGTATAAGGATCATAGAAAAAACACCTGCTGAAGGGATCACAAAAAAAACTTCCTGTGGAGAAACTATTCCCTCCTCCAGAAACTTAACAAAAACATTACCCTCATCAATCTTTATATCAAGAAGTTTGCTGCTTGTATAAACCCTTATTCCTGATGAAGGAAACTTTATTAGATTCAGATTCTTGAGAGAAAGCTCAACAAAGGAAGATTGTCCTTCCGAGAAATTAACTACGTTCAGAGCAAAAACCTGAGAACCAACGAAAACTCCTATTATTGCCATGGTTATAAGAATTTTGAATTTCATTCCTCCCTCTCCTTTTTTCTTTCGGTTCTCTTCTCTTTCTTTTCTTCTTTTTCTACTTTCTTTTTCTCTCTTTCAGGATAATCCACAGATAGCTCCTCAACCATTACCTTGAAATTCTTTATCCTTAACTTGATGTTAAAAACCATCTTTTCTTTGGATACTCGTGTTGTCCCTATATTCCTAATTACATCCCCTTCAACAAAAACCCTCCCGTCTCCATCAAGAACCTTAACCGAAACAGGGAAAAATGCCTGAGTAATATTATTCTTTGTAATGTAGTGGGCTTGAGCTGCAAGCTCCGACTTAACATCACTGTATACATCCGGGGGAATGAAATTTGATAAAAATTTAACATTATAGCCAGCATTCGAAGGAGAAAGGTTTCCTCCTAGTATTGCAAAGAATACCCCCATTTGCTCTATGTATTCTTGGGATGCCCGATTACTTTCAACCCAAAACTCCCTCTTTATCTCAGGAGGAGAAATAATTACTCTCTCATTCTTTTTTAGAAACGTAGCATTAAGAATCAACCCAAGGGCAAGAAGAAGACACAGAGAACGGAGAAAGAAGTTCTCAGCAAGTGCCGTCTTCCAATCTCGAATCCATTTCTCAAACCTCATGGCTTACTCCACAAACTCACGTATATAACTCGGAGGACACCCCCTGAGCCTAAAAAATCCTAACCAGTATAGGATATGAAGAAAAAAACCCTCAGACCTTGACTGCTTTACCCGGGAAAGAATAAAAGAGAGCGCCACCCCGAGGATAATGAGGTAGGTCAGGGTATCAGTAAGAATTCCCATGACCATAAAGGTAGAAAAGACCACAACCTCATCCAGATCCCAGAAGAAGAAGCTAACCGGATCATCAAGATAACGAACTATCCTCGTCATTTATTCTCCTTTGGTTAAAAATATCGGGGCAAGAAGTTCCCTTAAAGATCGATATCCCTGCCCCGATATTTTTATCTTTCGACAATTACAGGCATTGAAAATGTTGCCTGAGCTCCGGAATCATCTATTACCGTAAGGGTTACCTCATAGGTTCCCGAAGTTTCATATTTTGCAAAAACCTTTGCTCGTTCAGAAGTTGTCCCATCACCAAGATCCCAGAAGTAACTTTTAATCTTCCCATCAGGATCGTAGCAGGAAGAAAAAATCTTTGTATATTTATATTTCGGATAATCCTGATAAGATATTTCACAAACAGGCAATTGATTCGGATTCACCCTTATTAGGTTTTCTCCCTCAGCAACCTTACCTGTCTTTGTCTCAACCCTAAGCCCTACCAAATAATCACCAGGATCGTTTAAGGTCACCTTAAGCATCCTTCCATCAGAAACCGCTTCTCCATTTATGAACCACTGATAGGAGCTCACTTTATCTAGGGCAGGATTACCTCCTGTAACCACTGGCTTTACATAAAGACTGAGAGGAGCCCTGTTGTATTTATTTGATGCAACAAGCTTGAAGGGTCCAACTGCGAGCGGAGGAGGATCAAGAATTGTAATATTGAGAGAATCTACGGAGCTGTTTCCCCGATCATCAAATACAGAGAGTTTAACCGTATAGGTTCCCCCCTCACTATAAATATGGCTTATTCTTCCAGGATTCCCACCTTCTATAACCGTTCCATCTCCGAAATCCCATTGATGACTTAGAGTTACCCCAAAATCCTTCACAACCCCTATATCCCCTGTAACACCAAAGAAGGCTCCATAAGGAGCATACAGGGGTTTATCAAGCTTCTGAAAACTCTTGATCTTAAACTGAGGCATCTCATACACATCAACCTTTATGGGACTGCTTTCAACCATTGTTTCGGTATAGGAAAAACCCAGGATGAAGGCTACGTACTTGAACTTCAGGTCATCCATCTTTCGGGTAGCAGTATAGGTAAGGGTATCCCCATTTACACGTGAACCGTCAGGAAGAACCCAGTAACCTGAAGGGGTTCCGTAGCTTGCAGAAATCTTTGCAGTCACAGTAAAAGGGACACCGAGCTCAACCTTCTTGGGTGCTGAAATGGAGACAACCGGTTTTGAAACTTCAGAAACAAACGGAGAAAGTGATGTTTCTGCCAGAGAACCAGGAATCTCAGGGTCCCAGGACTGGGCAACAACAGTATGCTTCCCTTTCTCTGTAAAGAGCACTGTAACTGGATTATCCGAGAACTCTTTACCATCAATGATAAATTTGAAAGAACAATTTAACCTTTCAGGGCATGTAACCTCTGCCTGATAGGTTGCGCTTTCCCCAAACATTACCCCCTTTGGACCGTTAAGTCCTATCTTCGGTTTAGGAGGAGTTGGGACATCAATTGTGGCTGTTCTTTCAATAAAAGTTGATGGTATCTGTGAAATATAAACCTTTATCTTAACTGTCTTCCTGCCCGAAGAATTAAAGGATAATTGGACTAAGGACCCGTTGGGAGTAATAGTTACATCAGAGGGCCCTGACCACTGATAAGAAAGTGTCCCAATATTAGTTTGAGAAGAAACCTGACAGCTTCCCCTCTCTTTAATATAAAGTTTTTGCGGACATGAAAGTGAATTTATTACAACCTCTGGAGTATCATAGGTAACCTCAATTGAAGAAACAGATGGAGTAAGATAGTTTACCTGAGACTTAAGACTAAAAATTAACCTCATAAAGTTCGGAGAAAGAAGCTTCCAGGCAGTCTGAGGAATGGACTGAAGTTCAGATGTCGTATTTCCCTGAGTATGTACGTTATAGCTCGAAATAGCAACCCATGAACCGCTTTGAAATACCTTATAAGTAACTCCATTATCATCTGAAACCGCCCATCTGATCTCTGTTCCAGAAGGTTCATCTTTCTCAATAGAAACTCCCTTTATAAGATAGGCATACATATCATCTACTTTTGCAGTTAAAACCCTTCCTACATCTGCAGTAAATCTTAACCATGTAAGGGTAATGCCAGAAAAAGTAGGTGTAGAAACACAGGAACTATTGGAACCCATCTCAACCTTATACTGCATGTAATTGTTTGAACCAATGATATTTCTAATAGGATAACCCGTAGAAGGAACCTCAGACCACGACCCCATAGAAGAAGGGTTTGTTCCGCTTCGAAGATAAAATTTTCCATTCGCTCCTGTGGGAACATAGAGATTGAAGTTTAAAATCTCATCCCCAGCAGTTTGACTGAGATCAAAGACTCTTGATATGTAGGAACCTGAACATATTCCGCCCCCAATGGCTATAACCACCTTCCCATCTGAATTGAGCTTTGTCCTATCGAATGTTCCAGATGCAAGGTCTGAAGAAGTCTCTACATTCTGAACCCACCCGGCTTTTGCAAGCTGCCATATATTCGGAAGCCTTTTAAGGGTAGCTGCACTGTTTGAATAGGCTACCGAAAGATCAAGCTCTTCAACCTTTGCATAAGCTATTGATACAAATAAAAATAATACTAAAAATAAAACCCCAAAAACTTTCTTCATTTGACTACCACCTCCTTAATCTAATGGTTTTATCTCAACACGCCTGTTCCTCCAACGCTCTTTGGGATCGACATAGCAGCACTTACCCTTCCCATCCACCTCCTTTACAATATCTCCAAGATAATTCTGAACAGCCCTTGCCCTATTTAAAGCCAATCTGTCATTGTAGGACTTTTCCCCAATATCGCAGGTATAACCCGTTGCCCTGTACTTTGTATCCTTTGAAAGACTATCAAGTTTTCTTTTCTCTCCAGGTTTAAGCTCGTAGGAGTCAAAATCGAAATAAACTGTTTCAGTAACCTTTCTCTTCTCCTCAATCTTTATCGGAGGAGCTACCCTTTCTTTGACCGTCATAAATTCAGACTGAATCCCTTTGTCTGTAGAAGAGGATAAATTTATCTTAAAAGGCCTTGATTCAGTTTTTTTCTCTATCCTATAAGCTTTTACTGGAATCTGAGTTTTCCGGGAGGGAAAAGACTCTTCAAGCTTTAACCTAAAGGCAGGACTCTCCTTGAAGATTACGTTCTCTGAAGTATAGAGATAACATGACTCCTGCCCCACAAAAAGGATGAGGGAAAGAATTAAAGAAAACATAAAGCACTCCTATTATGGTATTACTGTTTTCCCTCATATTGTTTTCCTTCATATTGTTTTCCCCTCATCCTCCATCACCTTCAAAATTGCGTCATAAACTGAAAGACCACTCTGTATGTATTCATTTAGTTTACCGAACTCATCAGGTCTTGTCGTATAAAGGAGCTGAGAAAACCTTTCAATAACGAGCCTTCCAACCGTAAAACCAATAGGAGTATAGATAAAAGCCTCCGCATAGTTACCCGAATCCGTATGAACTGATTTAAGAATTTCATAAGCACCATCAGAAAGAGAAACTCGCTGGGACTTTTTTAAAGCCTCAATAGATTCAACCCTCTGACGGAAAAGAAACATAAAATCAGCATTTTCGATAATTGCCTGTCCTGATGGAATTCTAAAAAAGTCGTTTATACTTTGAGTAATGGAAATACAAGAACCCTGATATTTACGAAACCGCCTGTAAGCTGCTTCCATAAACTCCGTAGTATTACCACCCGTAAGAAGATCCCACGCCTCATCAATTATGATAATCTTCTTCTCTGTCCTGTCCCTTATAACATTCTGATTTATCTGATAAATTAAGGTGAGAAGAACTACCTCTTGAAGATCTTTTTTAGCCTTAAGCTCTTCAAGTTCAAGAACAACATACCTCTGCTGAGGGTTAAGTGAAGACTCCCCTTCAAAATAACTTGCGTAGGCACCCTTTGCAGTATATGGATAAAGCCTTTTGGCAAGTTCCTTCTGCAAAGGATCAGACCCATTGGCAAGAAAATCCGCTATATCAGTAACTGTCATTGACCTTCCCTTCTTAGCAAACTGACTCTGTATGGACTCCTCTATATATGAACGTGAAAGCTCATCAAGTGGTTGAGAAGATGCCATCTGAGCAATAATGGACTTAAGCTGAGGCATCTCGTCATTAAGATCAATTACATTAGAAAAAGGATTTAAGCATATTCCACTCTCTTTTCCAAATACTATGAAATCACCTCCAAGCAATTTACACAGTTTTTCATAGCTCCTTCCAACATCTATGGTCCATACCCTTGCTCCAATCCCAAGATAAGAAAGAGTAAGCTCATTGGCAAATACAGACTTTCCGGCACCTGTTGCAGCGGAGATAATTCCTGAATAACCCCCCGTAGGATTTGAAAACAGATCAAACCTCTGAATCTGTCCCCTCCGACCGATAAACAGCAGAACAGGGGGACCAAGCCCCTTCCATTCTGATTGAATAGGAATAAGCTCGGAAAGATTCGATGTGGTGAAGGTCTTTCTCCGGCGCAAATCCCTCTGGGCCTCAGAAATATAGCCCATCGGTAGCATCTGAAGAAAAAGAGGAAGCATAATATAGGTGTCTTCCTGAAGAATAAATCCCATTGAACGATAAAGGGATTGAATAGAAGATGAAACCTCAGAGGCATGTTCCATATCATCAGCATAAAAAAATATATTAAGATAACCAAAGAATGGGGTTTCCTTTTCCTCAAGGCTTAGAAGGAAGGAATCAAAATGCTCCTTTTTGAGGGCAAGCTTTGGAAAGAATTTACCAAGTGGACCAAAGGCCTGATAGCTTGCAGCCATCGCCTTTCGGCGAATAATATTGGTCTGCTTTACCACATCAGGCCATTCACAGTTAAGACAGATCAGAAAGGGAGCATTTATCTGCTTCACGTTCTGAAAGAGATCCCCCGTAAAATCCACTCCCTTTGAAATATCCCACTGCTCAGGATACTGACGAACGGTAAGACTCTTACAAACCTTCCCATCAATTAGGAGATAGTTTTTCTCAACCCTGAGCTCCGAATCCGAATATATGATCTGATCCTTAATTGGAATCTCAGGATTATACTGGATAAGCTCATCTATTGAATGAGAAGGATTTATAAGTTCAAACAGTAGACCAATAAGTTCATGGGGAGCTACTTCAACAGGAGCAAGGTGAACTGTCGAAAGGGTTCTTTCTACTGTTTCCTTTATTATCCTTGCTCGATCAAGGGCCTCTCGATAATCAGTTGGAGTTTTTCCAGAAGGAAGAACAAATGAAACATAGAGGTTAAAATCCCTCACCCTCAGACCAAAACCTCTAAACAAAGAACTATCCCTTCCACCAAGAATAAATTCCCTTTTCCTCCGTGCCATTTCAGAATAGATAGAATCTCCATGGACAGATTCCCTTAAATATACATATGCATCAAGAACTGGACGTATCCTCCGAGAGGCAAAAAGAAGAAACTGAATGGAACTACCAGGAGGAAACTGAGATTCAAAAAGGCCCCTTATGATCTTTGCAAACTCAGTATCTGCAAATCCAACCGGAGTGCAGCAAAACAAAAACCCCACACCCTGATCAAGCCCGTAGATTCCAGAATCAGGGTCAAAAGAAAGATAAGGTAAAAGTTCAGATAGAGGCTGACGCTCAAGCATCAGCCTCTGTGATTTCAGTGCCTCCATACCTCTTTCAAAAACAATCTTAAATTAGAGCGGTTACAACCGCATCAATAATGCTAGGGGTGTAGTTTACTGCCATTCCACCTCCAATTCCCATAACAATAGCCATTAGGGATTGCCTTACAATTCCTATTGCCATCCCAGTAAGAAACAAACCTGCGGCCATTGCTTTACCCAGATAGCCCTGGGTCCAATCGGTAAGAGTGGAATAGATTTCCTGAAATTCAGAACCACCCGTTCCAGCAAAGACTGAGCGTGCAATCAGCAGCCCACTCACACAGATAAAAAATAAAATTAAAGACCTTTTCATCGTTTTTCACCTCCTTTCACTCAGGAGACCTAAAAGGAAGTTTCAAGGGCTCCCTTTTTTGTTCCTCCCTCTTCTTCTTTTCTTCCTTCTTTATGGGTTCTTCTTTCTCACTTTCTACTTTGAACTCACTGGCAGGTTTCTCCATGGGACGAAGTGCAGGCTGAGTGGTAATGGTTTCCTTTTCGCCAAAGAGCCACCTCCCTCTTCTTGGGGATATCTCACTGTAAATATATGAGGGCTGGTGGAGATCTCCATCTGAATCTTCCCAGGGAGCAATCCATATCCTTATTACTCTCGGAGGAAGCCTGATGGGCTTTCCCTCTTCATAAGAAAGATTCCTCACAACTTCAACATCTTCAGAAATAACCTCTTCTCTCTTCTCTTTTTTTATCTTCTCTTTCTCAGGATCTTTAGAACCAATAACCTTTTTTTCATAAACCTCAGTAATTGAGTCGCACTTCTCACCCTCAATATTCACTTTATCCTTACAGGCATATTTCGTTGAACAGGAAATCAAAAAAAATAAAGAAAAAAGAATAATTAAAAATCTCATCTCAATTTACCTCGCCAGCGCTTTTTCAATTACCTCTGCCTTTACATAACCGTTTATAAACTCCCCTCTGTCAGTTATTATCACTGGAGTCCCACTTATAAAAAGCTTCTGACCAAGAGAAATATTTCGATCAATCGGATGACTTTCACAAAGAGAAGCCTTAAGTTTCCCCCCATTGAAAGCTAAATCAAGAGCCTTTACTCTATCTTCAGAACACCAAACCTGAATGGCTTTGTTTCTTCCTTCATTGCTTAATGGGAAAAGATAAACATAAACTGCAACATCCTTAAGCTTTCCCAATTCAACATGAAGCTTCTTACAATAAGGACAATCAGGATCCGTAAATACCGCAATTACCCTTTTCCCCTCAGAAACCTTAATCGCATCAGAACGAGGAAGAGAAGAAAAATCAATCCTTCTCATCTCCCTTACCTTCTCCGAGGTAAGATTCTTTAAGGTCCTCAGGTCAATCACACTCCCAATAAAAAGAAACTTCAAATCCTGGGACAGATAAAAAAGCTTCCCATCGGCAATCACTTCGTAAAAACCAAGCTCCTCATTGAACTTTAAAATTTCAATCCTCGGGAAACCAGGTACTCTCTCAAGTTTCTCTCTCGGATTCTCCCCAAAAGAAAAAACAGCAGAAAACAGAATAACAATGATAATCACAATTACTTTTAATTTCATTTTTTTGCCCCCTGGAGTTTAAGTTCCTGCCCTTTGAGAATAAAGACCTCAACCTCCCTCCCTGCATCAATTTCTATTATGGGAAAGATCCTGTCTGCCATCTTGATATAGTAGTCAGCAATCTTATTAAGGGCATTCCCTACTCCACCGAGTGCTCCTGCCTCAAGAACATCACTCACCTTGTATCTAAAAACCCCGGTATCCTCGGTTCCAAGCTGAAGAACAGTGGCTGTCTGAGGCCTGAATGCATGGGCAAAACTTCCAAGCATCCCCGTAAGCATAGCCATAGCAATCTTCTGACCCTGCTTTGAAACAAGCCTTCCCCTCATCCCAAGCTTTCCATCCTCCCCAATGACATGACCCTTAAGCCCTATATCAATCACCGTCCCATCATTTCTTATACATGAAAGGCTCTCAGTCCTTATATAAGCCCTCTCATCAGAAAGGTTTCCATAACCAGCACCGATAATAAAACAGTCCTTAAGATTCATTCTGAAACGATTGGGAAGAACAGAAAGATCCATCACATTCAGCAAAACTGGATAAGGCTCGGATTGAGCAGTCCCGTAAGCAGGAGCATCAATACCAGTAAGTAAAATTGCCTTCATAAAACTACCAGAAGGAAGAAAACTGGTCTCCTCCTTTTTATCTGTCTTTTTTTCTAAATCCTTCTTCTCCTTCTGAACCTCTTCTTTAAAAACCCTTATGGTTGAACCCGAAGGCTCAATTTTCCTCTCTACCTTCGGTCTTTCTTTTAGACGATCCACCTTAAAGGAAGGCTGCTCAGGAAAAGGAAACTCAACATCCTCTTTTTTCTCCTCCTTTTTTAAATCGGAAGTTTTTGTAGCTGGCTTTGGCGGAGGAACTGGAGGGACTTTTATAACTGTCTCTCTCTTCTTCAGTTCTTTCTTTGTTTCCTCAAGTTCCTTCATCACTTTCTCAAGCTTGAAGGTGAGTTCTTCATTGCTCTTTTCAAGGGCTTTGATATTCTGCCCCTCGGCCGCAATCCAGAGATCCTTCTCAACCTTATCTGTAAGAAGAGACATCTTCTTTGAGGTCTTTGCCCTCTCTTCCACCCTTATTTCCTTCTTTTTCTCTGTAAAGTAAAAACAAACAACAAGAAATACAGCAACTCCAAAACACACAAGGCCAATAGTAAGTCTTTGCTTCTGCTTTACTGAAAAATTTTTAAACATCTACCTCCACCCCAGCTCAAGAAGCTTTCTGTAAACCCTGTTTATATAATTAAATCTTTTCTCGGAAGATCTTGCATTGTAGCAACCCACAGCCTCCCAGGTGTATCCATAACGCTCCATACACTGCCTCAACACCCACGCCCCTATCTTCACATTAAAACACGGATCTCCTAGCCTGATCCAGTTACTGAGACCAATTACACTTGCCCAGGAAGAATTGATCTGCATTAGCCCATAGTCATAACTCCCCGAATTCCAGTTAATCGCGTATGGATTAAAACCGGACTCCACTTCTGCAATCGCCCGAAGAAGAAGTGGTGAAATCATGTAAAGCTCCCCTGCCTCCTCAAAACAAAATCCAAAAAGATAGCAGGGAACAAAAAAATTTAAAAACAGGATGTGTAAAACCAATATCCTGAAATTAAGCATTTTTCCTTGCCCTCTTTTCCTCCTTCTGTTCTCCCGATTCCGGTTCTTCCTTCATAAACTTCCGCTTTAAAGAAGAGATTTCGGAAGGAGAATCATAATCAGTTCCCACAAAAGAGGAAAGTTCCGAGATCAGGGAATCGAATTTCAAAATTATTTTTAATACCCTGTTTACTACCTCTTCAAGCTTCTGGAAATCTGGATAGGTTGACCGGAACTGATAAAGCATGGGATCAAACCTCTTGATGAGAAGGGCAATCTCTTTGCCCTCATTATTTCTGGGATTAATTACCCGGGAATTTCTCCTCTGTGCTATTGCTTTTTTCATTTCTGGGGTTTCATAAAATCCCAGGAAAATTCCCCCATTGCCACTCGAAGAATTAACGAATTCCTTGAACTCATTCATAAATTCCTCAACCTTCTTCATCTTCTCAATTGTCTCTACGAGGTCAAACTGAGTCCCAAAATTCCGCCTCAACTGCCCAAGAACACGGTCAAACCCAAAGGTCATCCTCAGAAGGATGTGCCCTTCCCGGGTCATTGGGGAAATAATAATGCTATTAGGATCCTCAATGAGGGAAAGCTTCCTGGAAATCCTCTCCTGGAGGCGCTCCCTTCTGTCCTTTACCTCTTTAATTTCTCTTACTTCCTCAGCCATAGGTTTATTCCTCCTTATCAATTTTTATTTTCAGCTTTATAAGTTTAGAAGCGAGAGCTACATTAAGCCCTCCCTTCCCCAAAAAAAGCCCCATATAATGGGGTTCAACCAATACAAGAACTTCTCTTAATTCTTGAAATAGTATTACTTTTTTCACCCCTTCTTTAGGGGCAGGAGCAAGAGAATTAATCACATATTCTCGCAGATCCGAAGAATACTCTACAAGTGTAATGGTCTCGTCGATGTATTTCTTTAAATCTTTAAGATACGGAATAGAAATTTTTATCGGGTTTTCCTCGTTAAGACCTTGAATTGAAACTTTAACAAAAGAGGCATTATTTAATGTCGCTACCCTTTTTACCCTAATCTTCCCTTCCTTAATCAAAGGAGTAAGCAGATGCTCTGTAAGCTTCCTGTAAAATTGCGCTGACCTGCAGGAAAGAATAATCCTCATGCCATCAATCGAATAGATTGAAGCAATAAAACTGTCCCCTATCTTATATTTTCTCGTAGTATATCTTTTGGGAAGAAGAGGCAGAAACTCTGTCCCCGGTATCATTGTCAGATAAGAATCACGATCAGGGATGGCCTTTACTACTATTGCATTCACAAGGTATCCCACTTTAATCAAATTCTATCCCCTCAGGGGACCATTAATAACTCTACATTAAAAATATTACTGCAAATCAACTAAAACTTATTGAAAGAAAGGAGGGGCGGGAGATTCTTTGCCGGGGGTAAGGATAGAATCTCCCGCCAAAAGGAGAGAAGTGGGAATGGAAAGGAGAGAGAAGCTCTTTTATGAAGTTTCTTCATTCTTTCTTTCCTTGACTTTCAAGGTTGAAATCATTTCCCTTGAAAGTTCCGTAATTTCATTCAATAACTTTCTTGCTTCTTCAAAATCTCTCCTGTTTAAAGGATCTTTTAATAGATTTTTTGATTTTTTAATATACTCGAGTGCGTTGCGGAGATTTATCACAATCACATTGACCATATACTTTCTCAGAGTCTCTAACTCTTCAACAACCTCCGCTTTTTTCTGTACCTCCTCTGCAATCCTTTGGTTTCTGATGCTTTCAATATTCTCTTTTAACTCTGCTATCTCCTGCTCCTTTTTATTTATCTGTGATCGAAGTTTTTCATTGACTTCATTTAGATTTTTAATACTCTTTTCAAATTCCTTCCTAACTTTTTCTGTAACCTTTTCTTCCATCCCCTTATACTTTTCTATATTCTCTTCCAGTTCCTCCTTTTTTTCTTCCTTCCACTTCTTTAATACCTCTAATTCCTTCTCTTTCTTCTCTAGTTCTTCTTCCTTCTTCTCTAAAAGGCGTTTATAAAGGGAAATACCTTCCGGTTCATCTTTGTCATCCTTCTGAAATAAAATAGCCTGCTCTTCCGGAGGTGTTTTCGATAAAATAATAGCCGAATTTAACGATATCTTTCCTTCCTTATAATCTTCATAAATTTCAGGCAAAAGCCTTTCCTTCAATACATTATCAATTAACTCTTTGCACTTCTTTTCTTTTATGGATATATACTTATCCCTCTCCTCCTCTGTTAGATGCCTCCTGAATATCTCTGTGTCAAAAGCTCCTTCCATCTCAGCCCGGTCAACTATTATACATTGAAGAACCGAAAACCCAAACTCTTGAGCAATGTCATATCGATTATTGCCGGCCAATATCATATATCGTCCAGGATCAGTTGAAGTCACTATTAAGGGCTCAATAATTCCAAACTTCCTGATACTGTCCTTCAATTCCCCATATTCCTTTTTCTTAAGAGGTTTGAAGAAATTATCAGGATTCTTATACAAACTTTTAATCGGTAAGTAGCATATTTCCATAATGAACTTCACCTCCTTTTATCTTTATTGTCTCTTCCTCGGGAATTTTCCCAAAGGTAGTCGATAAGAAACCCCTCAATAATATCTCCATAACTTTGCTGAGGTTCATATTATTTCTCTTTGCAATATCAAGAAGCTTCTCTAAATCCTCTTTCCTAACTCTTAGCCTCCTCTCCACATAATCCCCCACCTCCGTTTCTTCAAAATAAAAATCAAACTCCTTTTTTATTAACTCCTTTGGTTGCTTTTCGATAAAGTTGAAAAACCTTTTGTAAGCGGGTCCATCAAAATCTGAGATAGAATCAACTGCCCCTGAAATTTCTCGAGGAACTCTAATTTTAATAATTTTGCTTTTTATTTTATTTAAAAATAAATAACATCTCTTTATTTTTAAATCTAAAGAAAATTTCTCTTTTTGATCCTCAACCATAACAAAAAAACGCCTTTTCTTCCTTCCTGGGATGATCATGACGTTTAATTTTCCTTTTTCCGCATCCCTGTAAAGAGTCCTTATGCTACGATTATTTGTAAGTTTCTCCGAAGCTGTGGCTAATTCATATAGAGAAGGTAATCCTATCTTTTTTACTTTTTCCTTATACTCTTCTGGCACCCAAAAGACTTGGTTTCCTTTATTTTCATCCCCCCAAAGCTCTTCAAATGACACTCCCAAAGCATCTGCAATTGCCTGACGAATTCTTCTCGTAGAACGCTCCCCATGAATTACTCTATATACATTTTGCTTAGCAATCCCAAGATTTTTAGCAATATCAACCTGAGTAATACCAAGTTTTTTCATTAAACTTTTAATTTCAAAACTATTCATAATATCTGGGTTACTAGTAACCCCAAAATATTTGGGTTACTAAATTTGTAATTACTGATTTTTATTTGAATTTATAGTGGCAAATCTTTGACCCCTTATAAATATTTGACTGTCAATTATATTAGCCCTTCGTACTTTTTGCCAAAATTGGGTGACACATTGATATCTTAAAAGCTTTCCAATAGTTATGACTCAAATGGTTGCCTTCTTCATTGAATATCTCCCATCTTCTCCCTAAATTCCTCAAGAGAAGAAGTGAGGAACTTAACTTTCCATTCTGTACCTTCTGGGAATACCTTTTTTCTTCGGAAAAATTCTTCATACGAAATAACCTCTTCCCTTCCATCTATATATTTTATTTCAACGACCTTATCACTTCTAAGAATGGAACTGAAAGCCTTCTGAAGGTGCCACCAGAGGTAACAAGAAAAATCAAGATCCCCTTTATTTGAATCATACTTTTTTACTGCTTCTATAATTGCAATATATCCCTCCGAAATCAGATCCTCATAACCCACCGATGGGTCTATCCTTGAATACCTCCTCGCAAGCCCCTTTATAAGAGCTTCATTATTCTTATAAAGCTCATAAACTCTGTCCATCCTTATTAACCTCCTCATATAATATATTACTTCTAAGGAGATAATAATCTCTAAAAAATTAAATTTTCCTCTTGACATTTATTCATATATATGATATCTTTTTATATAATTAGTCATATGAGATTATATTATATTATCATAAATATAAATTGTCAAGGAGGTTTAATTTTATATGTCAAGAGAAAGATTTCCAAAAATTATCAGGGAAATAAGAAAAAGCCTTAAACTATCACAAGCTGAGTTTGGATCAAGAATTGGCCTCTCAGGCATTACTGTTAGCAGATACGAAAGAGGGGATATAGTCCCATCGGTTGAGGTTCTGACGGAGATTCAAAAGATATTCAATGTAAACCCTGATTGGCTAATTATGGGAGAAGGAGAGATATTTAAAAAGAAAGATATTGAGTTATTAGAAGATGGAGAAAAAACATATAAATATAAATACAAGGAAGAAGACTTTGTCCTTGTCCCACTTATGAGCGGAAAGATAAGTGCAGGCGGTGGACTCATCCCTGATAATACCATCCAGGTTCAGCTTGCGTTTAGACATGATTGGATAAAAAGGCATGGAGATCCAAAGAGGATGAGCCTTATAAGGGTATCAGGCGATAGTATGGAACCAACACTCTTCTCAGGTGATATCGTCCTCGTCGACCACAATAGAAACTACATTGACCCACAGGGCGGTATCTATGCAATCGTTATAGATGATATGGTGATGATTAAAAGACTTCAACCAGACCATATCTCAAAAAAGATTCTTGTAATAAGCGATAATAATAAATACAGAGCAATCGAGGCAAACCCTGATGAACTTATTATCCAGGGAAAGATTATATGGTTTGGAAGAGAGATCGAAAGATAATTATGGAGCTTAAATAGAATATCGAAAACTGAACTAAAATGGATATCGATTGATAAAAAAAGGGAGCCAGTTTTTGAGCTCCCTCTTTTTTTAAACTCTTATCATTGAGGTCAACCCTGATAAAGATTAAGATCTTCGGGATCAAAATCCTCCTTCTGCATCGCCTTAATTATTCTTGATGCTGTATCAAAAGATATATCGTTTAGAAAACCAAAATTTGCAGTTATACCCCTCCTCTCAGCAAGCCTCTTTATTGCCTCAATTTGCTTCATTGTAATCCTCTTCTGATCCCTTTGAGAATTAATACCTGAAACTCCTTGAGATTCCCTATTTAGAAGATCAGATGAAGAGGGAATAGATTCCTCTATCTCAACCCCTTCTTCTTCCATTACTACCCCGTTTTCATCAGTATCTTCAGGTGGAGGAAGTGCAAGATTCCGAGTCGAAAGAAGAACCCTTGATGTATCTTCCCTTAAGGCATTAATCATATCCACATCAGCATCAAGAAAGAGCTGAAGTGTATAGTGAATCTGCTTCTGACCACCGAAATGTGTTTCCTTAGGCATCCTGCAAAGCCTTAGCGGAACCATCGCAAATCGCCCAACAAGGGCTTGAACATATTCAATACCACTATTTAAATCAATAATACTATGATATGAACCAATATCTATCTGATAAACTCCTCCCATATTTATCCTCGGAAGAATAACCATCAGGTGTCCCCTTTTCTGACACTCAATATCTTTGTGCTCACATGGACAAGGAATCTCCTCCATAGACTGTGTCTCCTCCCTGAATCTCAAGGCAATCTCCTGATTTCCTATACACTTAAGCCCCTTCTGCCCACCATACCATTTATAGGCCTGCGGGAAGACAACCTCAGGATCATTTATCGGAAACATAACCTCAAGAGATGTCGGCCTCTCCCCATAGACCTTAGAAACCTCAGGTGGAACAATAAAGTATTCCGTCTCCCTTGGATACTCCCTTCCTGTCTTTGAAGAGACGACCTTAAGCCCAAGACGAATCTTCCCAAGCCTTGGAAGCCTCCGCCTCTCAGATATATCCTTAATTCTCGTAAATCTCCCTCTAAACATAACTCCACTCCTTCTCTTTAAGATAGAGATTGCGAATAAGAACCAACATCTTTAGAAACATAGACTCTCTTTTCAGCTTCAGCCGATTTAACATAAAGGACTTCAATAACTTCCTCCCTCTCTGCTTTCCTTAATACCTCAACTGGTATAAGGCTCTTATCAAGACTTCTACGCTTTTGAAGCGAAAGAAAAACTGTAAACCCATTAACACTTGCCTTCTTTAAACCCTCTGCCTTCATTGCACTCTTTATCTCTGCCTTCAAATCCTCAATGAGAATCTCAGTCCTCCTCTTAAGGCTTGAAAGCTCTGAATACCTTCTTACTGCACCCTCAATCTCTCTAAAATCCCTAGCTTCAGAAAGAGAAGAAAATTCCTTAGCATAAGAAGAATTGCATATCTCCTCAAAACTACAGTAACTGCAATGCCAATCTCCTGGCTCATACTGCCTTGGAGGAAGAGTCCCTTCCATCCTGTGACGTTCAACCTCAATAAATCTCTCAATAGATTGTCGATATAACCCAGAAAACTCCCTTCCATCCCTTCTTATTCCATCGCTCCTTATAATCTCATTAACCCTCAGAATATCTTTCGTCACATCATAACTTACAAAGAATTCAAGGTACTGGGAAGTGTTTTTATTCTTCATAAGAAGAATCCCCTCTTTTATCTCAGGCTGAACTTTAGAGAGACCAACAAAGTAGAATGCCATCTGTGAAAGGTAATCCATTGGAAACTCATCCTGAGAATACCTCTCAAAACTGAAATGATTAATTGCCTTATGCTCAATAAGGCGATCAACTCCTGAGAGGTCTGTGAGTATCCCATCAATTCTTCCCTTGATCTTAAATGGAGAACCCCTATGAACTACCTCCCCACACTCAACAACCATCTGCTCACTATGGAGACGAAAAGAAGACCTTCGTAGAATATCGAGAGTCAACTCCTCATGCCAGGACGAATCATCAAGGATTGCATAAAACCTGTCGGAAAGCTTCTTGGGATAACCCTGCGCTTCATAACATATTCCCCTCAAACACCTCTCAGGCCCCGAATAAGAAGGCCTTGGATAATAGGGAACCTGACCATTAAATCTCTCAAAACCCGCAACCTTTAAAATCACCTCTGCAATCATTTGAACCTCTCCTTTCTTTTTTTAATTTTCGAATACCCTACCTAAAAATACTCTCCATATTAAGTATTACTTCTATTGAAGAATCTCTTATGAGCCTTGATAAGCTTCTTGAAATAAACCAAAAAGGAAAGAGGAGAAACCAGAGGGATTTTACAGTCATTGGCCATGGTGTTGAGCTATCGAATATTTATAAGGAGATTGATATCGTAATACCTGATAGGGATCGAAATGGCCACTTCGGCTGCTTCGGAACTACAAGGACAGGAAAGACAAAGCTGATAGAAAGCATTGTCGAGCAGGATATTTCAAAGGGGCTAAATGTTGTAGTTATTGACCCAAAGGGAGATATTGAACTATTCTCAAGGGTCGTTCAGGCATCAGCAGAATCAGGAAGACTTGAAGAAGTAATGTTTCTCTCACCAATCTACACAGACTACTCCATCATGCTCGATCCCCTTGCCTACTATTACATGGAAGATGAACTCGTTGACCACGTAATCTCAGGAATAAGGGCAAGGGAAGATTACTTCATTGCCATAGCATATGAGGTTACACAGGCAGTAGTTGCAGGACTCGCACTGGATGCAAAACAGAAGGGTCAGAGGCTCAACATAAGCTTTAAGGATATAAAGGAAAGAAGTGATTGGCATAACCTAAAAAATTTTATGAATGACCTAAAACAAATTAGTGGGTCTAAAGAGATCGTAACCAGTATTGAGCAGATCCTTAATTCTCCTCCCGATTTCTTCTCCAAGGTCTCATCTTCCCTCAGAACCACTCTCTCTGCCCTTACCTCAGGCTCTACAGGAAAGATCATAGGGAAAACCTATGTCAATGAGTTTGTAAAAAGGTTTGAGAAGGGCAAAGGGGTAATCCTTTTCTGCAACACAGGTTCAATGCTTGCAAGAAGAACAGCCCATATCATTGGAAGGGTCCTTATCTCAATGATCCAGTCCATGCTTGGAAGATTCTATGCCTCAGGAAGAAAGCTTGACCCTCCGCTCTCTCTCCATATCGATGAGGGGCATAATATGCTCTACAAGGGGATCGAAGAACTCTTCAACAAAGGGGGAGCAGCCAATGTTTATGTCCACTTTTATACCCAGTCAATAGCCCAGATAGAAGAAGAAGTCGGAAGGGAGGCAGCAAGAAGCATTGTCGATAATGTCAATACCTGGGTCTATATGCTTGTCAACCACCCGGAAACAGCAAAATTTATCGAACAGTCCTCTCCAAAGGTAAAAAAGTTTCAGCCCGTCCTATCCTTTGGCGGAGGAATAACCGTGAGGGAAATGGAAGAAAACCGAATAACCGCCCAAAATATCCTTCGTCTGCCTAAAAGACACTTCTATATGCGGAGCTACGGAAAACTCTATCGCGGGATTACTAAAGAGGTTGAACCACCTTATGTAAGGGTTGAGTTTCCACATCTATCAGGACCCATAGACATTCCCTAAGCCCACCTTTCTTCCCACTCTATCTCTTTTTTCGTTCTTCTTGAACTTATCAGAATACTAAGCATCGGAATGAAGATCATCAGGAATGTAGTGAAGATCAGAAAATATGAAGAAATTAGAAACACAGGTTTGAACTCAATAAGAAACAGGTAGATCCTTTTAAGAGTTTCATACTTTACAAAAGGACTCAATTTAAGAAGGTTTCGGGTCAGAAACTTAGGGGAAAGTAAATAAAAATAGATTGTGTGGAACAGAATGAATGCAATCACGAGCTTTAGCAGTGCCCCTGAAATAAATCCCCCAAGAAGGTTCTTTATTGCTGATTTCGAGATGGAACCAATATAGTACTTACCCGTAAGGGAAATGAATACTGAGTGAGCAATCGAGAAACTTATGGAAAGAACAATTGCAAAAATCCTGTCAAACAGGGAAGGGTTATAAGAACCAAATATCGGAATATACCTTTCTATGACTCCAAAGGCAAAGGGCATAAGAAGGGCACTTACAATTCCACTGAGAAAGGCTGCCCGAAAACCCACTTCAAAGAAAGCAAGCTTCCCTCCTATGGTGAAAAAATCATCCGGTATTGGAGAACCGGATCGCTCAACAACAAAGTACTGCTGAATTTCCGAGAGTGCATCAACAAGCCCCTTGGGCTTATGGGGAGGAGGAGAAACCCCAACAAATATATCGCCCTTTGACTTTTCACTCATACTAAAACCACCAGAAAAAAATCTTTATCAGGCCGCCAAAATAAGAAACGAAAACAGCAATCCCGAAGAGCAAAGCTCCAAGTGCAGGCCGTCTCCTGTATACACCAAACCAGAACGAAAAAATGATAGAAACCGTTGCAATAAGCCTTGCCCAGAAACCAGAAAGGATTGTTGAAAACAGGTACTGCCAGAATGAAACATATTCAGCCTGAGAAAAATGTCTAAGAGGATTAAAAAACTCAAGAAAGTCCATTTTCCGTCCACCTCAATCTGGAAAAACAACTTCAATTTCTCGAAGATAACCTTCCTTACGTTTCTCTATTACATGAGGTAAAACTTCAAATGCCTCTATCTTTATTGGAACAAGAAACATCCTCTTCTGATTCTTTGGTGTTCTGACATTAAAATGTCTACCCCAGTAAGGCTCCCTGACCTCATCCGAAATCAAACCCTCATTCCTCAAACTTTCAACTACTTTCTTTAAGGCATCCTGCTTCTCTAAAACCCTCAAGAGTCTGGGATCAATCACACCTTTCTCCTTAGCAAGAGCCCTTAGCGACTCATACAGAAAATCTGGCTGAAAATACACAACTGAACCAAGAGAAAAGGCCTTCCATTTATTGCCAGCTTGAAGAACATTTATTTGGGGAAGAAGAATTTCTAAGTACTCTTTCGAATCAAACCACTCATCCCACTGCCTGATCTTTAAGTCTCTGCTGCGGGCAGCAACCTCCATCGCCCTTGCTCGAAGGTCAGCGACCTTAAGAAGCTTAGCAAACTGGTCACTTATCTTCGGTGAATGATGCACTTTTATCGCATTAAGAGCATCATTAAGCCATTTGGGTTGTCTCCCTGCAAAAATTTCGGCAACCTTTTGGGCTGAAAGTAGAGGATGGTCAGCCTTTCCGTATGCTCCACTATTACTTACAACCGGGGCCTTCCCAATATCATGTCCGAAAGAAACGATAAGAGCCTTCGGAATAAGATTCTTATAGTCCCGATAGGTCTCCTTGAGAAGGTCAAGCATGGCCCTTGCTACATCCACGCTGTGCTCCCCAAGGGAAACCTTCGAAAGCAGTTCACCATAGCCAAAAAACTGATCGTCTCCTCCTTCTTCCTTAATACCCCTCACAGAAGGATAATTTTTCACATCATCAAGAAACTGAAGAAGGGCAATAAAACCCTCCTTTGCCCCCTGATTCTCAAAATAAATCCTGTAGGGTTCGTAGAATTCCTGAATAAGGGACTGTGAGAAAAAAGCCTGCATGGGCTCAACATCTACCTTCAACTCCTTCCGAGCAAGCTTAGAATCTTCCTCCGACGAAATGAAACTCTGATTGTAGGGAAGCCATATTTGAGAAAGCTCCTTGATACTTACCTTTATTTCTCTTCTTCTTTTTTCTTCACTTTTATGAAAAAACAGCCTCAAGAGACCAAACATGAAGATTCTCCTCCAGAACCGAGATGAACAGACTTGAGCATAGAATTCAATCTCTTTAAAACATAAGTTTTTTGTCCCTCTGTAAGGTCTTCGATAGATTCCTTTCCAGGAATCTCATTCCCTTCTTTGTCTTTAAATTTTGTTAACCTTTCGAGAAGCCTTTCCTGAGGTTCATTAAGCTTTTTAGAAACCTTTAAAAGTAGTTCAGAAAGTTTCTTGTCAAGAACCTCTGTTATCGAGAAGTCAAGGGAAAGCTTATCCATCAGTTCAAAAAGGCGATTTACAAGGTAGCGGCTCTTCCTTGTCTTCAAAAGAATATTTGTCCCTTCACGCTGGATATTTATCGAACGAATCTTTGCCTCAAAGGAAAGCTCATCAAGGTATATCCGCCTTTTCTCATCTTTAGCTTCCCCTGTGATGGAATCAGAGTTCCAGCACAGAAGCCTGATGGATATGGCATTTTGAAGAACAGAAAAACTCATGATCTTTACCTTAGTCTTCATAGAAATCCTCCCTTAGTTCTTTTTCTTCAAATTCTCGAACCCTCTTGGTTTTACCATCAAAGTAAAGACAGCACTGCCCTCCTCCAATAAAACGCCCCTCAACTGAAATAATAAGCCTGGGACTGTAAGCAAGATCAGATATCTCATCCGAGCTAATCATCAGAGGAGATCGAAATAGCCTCCAGATCTGATCTGCATCGGCAGGGATCGTTGAGCTATCCCTGATATCATACTTCATCATAGGCTTCCTTTCGTCCCGCTTCCTTGCCTGAACAACAAGAAAGACCAAAATATTGAGCTCGGTAGAAAGAATCTTAAACCGCTTTGAGATCATCGAGGCTTCATTTCCCCAGTTGTTAATGTCAGAAAGAAGAAACTGAAGGTTATCAAAGAATAAAACCTTGACCCCATAAAGTTTCACAGACTCCCTGACTGTTATAAGTATATCCTCAAAGCCGGCATGCTCCCTTGCAAAAAGAAATGGTAGAGCCAAAAGCTCTTCTCTTGCCTTTTTTATCACATCTGAACCAAGTTCCCCTGAAATCCCATACTCCATCCTTAAAAGCATCTCCGCAAGCTCCTCGGGTCCCATCTCGAGACAGTAAAAAAGAACCGGATAGCCTCTCTTCACAAGATAATGAGCAATGTTTAGACAGAGGGTCGTCTTTCCAATTTTTGGGTCCGAAGAAACCACTACAAGCTGCCCTGGTCTGAGAAAATCGACCTTTTCATTGAGAGACTTCCAGGGAGTCAGCATCCCATCCCTGTAGTCATTTTTACGAACCATCAGGGAAAGAGCCTCATCAAGGGTAAGAACGTTTCTAACGTTGTAATGCATTGCCCTGGGAAGAGCACTTTCAACAAACTCCCTACTCAGATTTTCGCTGACCAGAAGAGAAAAGGTCTTCTCAAGACCAATCCTTAAGGCAAGGTCATACTTCTTAAGTACCTCCTCCCTGCTGGAAGATATGAGATAAACTGCCTTTGCCCTGTTAAACAGTTCTCCGGCAGAACCAAAGGGAAGACAGGGAGATGGTATGGCAACTACATTCTGAAGCCCGGAAGAAGAAAGCCTTACTGCATCAAGCTCATTTGAAACCACAAAGACGCTTGATACACTAACCAGACTCCGATTAACCCAGAAGGGGATCTCAGGGAAACCTTCCCAGGATGACTCCTTCCCATCTGGAGAAACTAACCTCAAGGATTCATAGTTTCCTGAACCATCCCTGTAAGGAATAACCAAGTACTGCCTGCCATCCCTTATCAGAAGCCCAATCCTGAAAGACTTCAAAACCTCTGCCTCAAGCCCAAGAGAACGAAGAAGGCTCCCATCCGCCATAAGCCTCTTGTGGCATGATTCAATAAAAGAAACCGATGGATGCCTGAGCGGCCTCGTAAATAGATTCGTTATAACAGCTCTTGACTGCATTGCATCTCCTTTTTCTTCATTTGCTTTTCAATAATCTTCTGAGAAAGCTCATCCATAGTATTTTGCCCCATAAGAAGGACAGCATTAAATTTTTGATAAAAAACTCCGAAGCTATAACCATTTGAAAAATAAAAATCATCCTTTATCCTGAAATACCATCTGATTGCTTTTTTTATCTTTTCAGCATCGTAGCGCTTAAGAAGAAATTTCATAAGCTTCATCTCTTTGCCCCAGTTGATGTTATAGGAAACCTTAAATACCTTTTCATACTGCTCAGCAAAAAAGAGAAGAAGCTCCTTCGAAGGAGAGACTCTGTCTTTTAATTGCCTCTCTTTTTTTATCCCCTTAATTGCTTCTTTTAATCCAAAGAGGGGGAAGTTGGCTGAATCTTTAAAGGAAGAACCATTGCTTGAAGTGGAATTTTTATGAGCATCACTCATATTTAATAATAATTTATTATTATTAAATATATTCTCTGTAGTAATCTCTGTAATAGTCTGCTGGTTTTCCGCATTATTACATGCGGAATTTCCGCATTCAATAATGTGGTTTTTCCGCATTATTACATGCGGATTTTCAGCATTATGTTGATTTTTAAAGGAAATTTTTACTCCATCCTGAGAGTCACCCGCATTATGGTGATTTTTAAGGGAATTTTCTTTTGCCTTCAGCCATTCCTCATTCACCCTCTCAAGAGAGATAGAAAAATAGAGCTTACGTGGAACACCAGAAAACTTCTCCCTGAGTATCCCCTTTTCCTTCAAAAGCTTACGAACCCCCTCCTGCTCAAAACGGGTAAGCCCTGTCTCCTCACTTATCTCAGCCTGAGTCTTATATATCCATCCCTCTGGATCTGCCTCCCTACCTCTCCAATAAATCAACTGACATAAAAAGATAGCAGCACTAACAGAACCTGCAACCTTAACTAAAGATGGATAATAAGCTACAGGCCTGCCTATATCCTCCAAAAAATCTGTAAGCTTCATGGAAATCTCCAGTTTGATTTTTTATACCCATTCAGGAATGCGTAGTGGACTTAACTCACTCTTAAGCACTTCAACCGTTGAGACCTTCCCGAAAATGTTTATATCTACTAGGGCTATCTCACCCTTAAGGGATCTCAAAATTCCCTTAAAATCCTGAAACAGCCCGGAATTGATCTCCACAAAACTACCAAGAGTAACTTCCTTGACTTTCTTTTCATTCTCTCCAGAGGTAAGCTTTCCTGCTTCCTCTTCAGAGATCTGAACAATCTCATAAAAATAGTTTTTAAACTTCTCCAGCAGTGTGGCGGGAGGCTTCTCCCTGCAAAGAAGAAACCCTCTTTCTCTGACCTTCTTCACCTCCAGACCATATTTTTTCATCATCTGAGCTATTAAAATTTCCTTTCCTCCTGTTAGCCTCAAAAGATACACGATTTTTCCCTCCATTCGGTTTAATTTTATTGTAGTTAATCCACTCCCTCAAATCACTCGGACTGAACCTGATTCCTCTTTCCCTAAACCTGATATAAGGAATCTTCCTTGAGGAGACGAGCCGGTAGACGGCATGGGTAGGAATACCCAGAATCTCAGCAACCTCCTTTACTCCAACCAACTTCTCCAACTTCGAACTTCCAAATTGTATGAATAGTTCTAAATAAGTATTACTTTGTAGGATTTATTTATCCTTACAAGTAATATCTGAATAAGGAGGCTTCTTAATGAATATATTTGAAAAAATTCTCAACCATAAGAACAAAAGATATCTCCTTCAGGAAATTCTTAACGAAACTGCTTATTTCCTTTGCGAATCCCTCTACCAAATAGGTCTATGGAAGAATCCGAAAGAGGCTGGAGAAAACCTCAAAAAAATTGTCGAAACTTACCTTTCCACTCAGAGAAGAATTGAATACGAACACTTGCAGAAAAGAAAAACATTAAAAGAGTTCCTCTCGGACGAAGAAACTGCCACTCGAACAATGGACTACCTTGTAAAAACACTTACAGGAGGAAACAGCTCCCTTCCAGAAATAAATGTTATTTCACTTTGGATAGCCCTCGATGAAAAGGAGGAAGAATTTAACTCCTTTTATGAAGAGCTGAAAAAAGAAGAACCCCTTAGCATAGGAGAAGCTCTTACCGCCTACTGGCTTTATTATTCTTATTTGCAGAAAAAGATCAAAGAGCTTGATTCCGAAAAGGAGGATTTCTACAATGACGAACTCTCTAAATAAAACTATTATATTTTTAATTATTTTTATTTTGTTTACCGGACCTCTTGGGGCAGAAGAAACCTTAAGGTTTGACCAGGAAACAAAAATAAACCTCTATTTCTTTTACTCAGAGGACTGCTCAATCTGCCAGAGTATGGTTCCAGGTCTCAAAAAGAAACTTGAGGCAATGTACCCTGCAATTAATGTAATACTTTTAGACCTCAAAGAAACCAAAAACTATGAAATCCTAAGGGCTTTTGAACGAAGGACAGGAAGAAGAGGCGAGGAACTCCCCTTTGTAGGTATTGGGAACCATCTCCTATCTGGAGAAAAGGAACTTGAAGAAAAATTAGATCCAATTATTCTCGAATGCTTACTTAGATGTCCCGAAGAATCGATCAAAGACCTGAAGATTGAGGAGAAGAGTAAAGATATTTCAGGGGAACTAGTCTATTTTTATCAGAACGGATGCCCGAAATGCGGAAGAACAGATATCTTTCTTAATTATATCGTAAAAAAATATCCAAAGATTTCTGTAAAAAGAATTGATATTTCATCAAAAGAAGGAATCCTTCTGGCTGAATCGATAGCGAAAAAGTTAAATATCCCTGAAGACAAAAGACTACTTGCTCCATCCATCCTCGCAGGCAGAAACCTTCTTTTTCCAGGTGAAATCACAGAAGAAAAAATAGAAGAACTCCTCGAAGTTGAGAAGGAAAGACCCACCGCAGGATTTTTACCTGAAGACTTCAAAGAAGCAGAAGAATCGATAATTCGGAGATTAAAGTCTTTTAAGGTATGGGCTGTAACTTTTGGAGGTCTTATCGATGGAATAAACCCGTGTGCCTTTGCAACACTCATATTCCTTATCTCATACCTTAGATTCAGAGAAAGAAAAAGGGAGGAAATCCTTCGGGTTGGAATAGGGTTTACAGGAGCAGTCTTCCTCACATATCTCCTTATCGGAGCAGGTCTTCTTTCTTTTATCCAGAAATTTAGCCTCAGCTCTACCTTATCAAGATGTATATATCTCCTTACGGCAATCTTTGCCCTGGCAATGGGAAGTCTCAGTTTCTACGATTTCCTATTGTGGAAGAAAGGGAAGGAAAAAGAAATGAAACTTCAGCTCCCAGTTGCCATGAAGAAAATCATCCATAAGACTATAAGACGGGTGGACCTTTTAAGATACCAGGTCTTTGGGGTAGTTTTTTTGGGCTTCTCTGTATCAGTTTTTGAATTCACCTGCACAGGCCAGGTTTATCTCCCAACCATTATATTTGTTATGAATAACCCAGAAATGAGGATAAATGCCTTTTTTTATCTCTTTCTCTATAACCTGGCTTTCATTATCCCCCTTCTTTCAGTATTCTTCTTATTCTACTTCGGAACAGAAGAAAGAAGATTCGGTCTTTTTTTGAAGGACAGAGGCTCTGTAATTAAGCTTTTCACATCAATATTCTTCCTCCTGCTTGGGATGTTGATGATTCTTAACCTCCCATGACCCTTCTCTTAAAAAAGTAATACTACAAAAGGGAGAATTAAAAGTGCTTCAAATAAGAGGTGAAGGACCATTTATAAGATACAGATACTTTAGGGAACATAGAGTTCTCAGTGGATGCCTCTACTGTGAAGGTCCTCTCATAAAAGATTTTCAAAAGATAAATCCCACTATAACAGTTTCCTTTAAGTGCTTTCACTGCGGAAGAATGTATCTTCGGGAAAATAATCATATCATACACTGGCCTTATAGGGAATATGAACACTTAATCAAGAGAAAAAATAGCTCAAAAAAGTAATATCCTATGTGAGGTAGCAAAAAGGATGACCATCACAACCACAAACGAGATAGAAGGAAAGAAAATTACTCAGTACCTTGGGCTTGTCAGCGGCACATCGATCATAGGGACGAGCTTTGTAAGAGACCTTTTTGCAAAGGTAGCGGACTTTGCTGGAGGAAGGGTTTCAACCTATGAATCTGAACTAAAAAAAGCTCGCCTGGCTGCAATCGGTGAAATGAAGGCAGAAGCAACAAAGCTCGGAGCAAACGCAATTGTGGGAGTTAGAATTGATTTTGAAGCCCTGGGAGAAAAGGGAAGTATTCTTATGGTATGTGCCTCAGGAACAGCAGTCATCATAAATTAAAAAAATTTGCATGGGAAAAAAAGTAATACTCATATGACTAACAGTTATTTATCTTTGGAACCTTTAAAGAGGTTCTAACAAAAAATTTCAGGGGGAAAGGAGGTGAAACTCAATGAAGAAGTTACTGGGAATTTTTGTTATCAGCCTTTTTATCTTCGTCGCTTCTCAGGCTATGGCAGGAAACCAAGCTCAACAGACCGTTAATTTCCAAATCAATGGAATTAACGAGATTTCTGTTAGCGGAAACCCAGGGACTTTGGTTATTAACAGTGCTACTGCCGGTCAGGACCTTGATCCAGCAGAAGACACTTCAACCACTTACAACGTCACAACCAACGAAGAAAACAAAAAGATCGTTGGTAAAATCGATTCTGCCATGCCCCAGTACACCAAACTCGAAGTCCAACTTGCTGCTCCAACAGGCGGATCAAGTGTCGGCTACGTAGAGCTTGGTGAAAGCGATAAGAACCTGGTTACAGGAATCAGCAAACTTTCTGAGTCTGGTAAACAAATTTCTTATAAGTTCTCAGCTCAGGCAGAAGCTGGAACACTCAGCGGTTCAAGAACTGTAACATTTACCCTCACTGATAATTAATAAGATGAGGCTCCGGGATGGTAAGCCAGGGTTTTACCATCCCGGTATTTTTTTACCCTGCTAGAAGAAAAAAAGAGGTGTAATTTTACGAAATGAAAAAGTTATTTCTCTTTTACTTTTCGCATCTCCTTTATTATTTGGTAGCCTTGCAGTGGCTGCTGATTCTGATACTCAAGATGTTTACTGTGAGCTTAAGCCCATAACGGTTTTCTCGGTAAGCGGTACCCTCGGTCCACTCATTATCGACCAGGCAAACCCTTCTGAAGACCCCCAACCGGTAACCGATGGCTCTACCTGGCATAACTTCTCCAACACTGTTCCCAACAAAAAGATCGTTGGAAAAATCAATTCTGCTATGCCTCAATAAACAAAGCTCGAAATCAAACTCAACTCTCCATCTGATGCTCAGAGCCTCGAATGGGTAGAACTTCCAGAAATGAACCAGAACCTTGTTACAGGAATTAATAGGAGAAAGAAATCTCAAACACTCTTCTACAGATTCTTGGCTCATATAGAAGCTGAACCTTTTAGTCCTACAAAAACAGTTACATTAACAATTACAGATAACTGATCCCATAAAAAGTAATACCAATAAGGATGAATAAGTTAGTTTTAGTGTCATTTATTTTTATTTTTTCAATCTTTCTCCCCCATTCCTCTTTAGGGAACGAACCTGAGATTATTGTCTCGGGCGGATGGTTCCGCTTAATAGATCAGTTCGACCTCAAAGCAGGCGCAGGAAGCGACCTGATAGAAAGCTATGAAAGTCTTCCTGATGCAACCGTTATTGACATAATAGCCCATATAGAAACTTCCTGGGAAGTCTACGTAAGAAGGATTAACCAGGCGCATAATCTTTCAATCTACATAAGAAGAACATCGGATGGAACTGGAAGTGGAAGAATTGAAGGGGGAGGAAATTTTATCCTCGTAGAAGAGAGTCCAAAACTTCTTTTTCGAGGAAAGGGAGAAAAAAAGAAGTATCACAGTTCAATTCAAGATAAGCGGGGTATCCATAGGTATTCCGCCGGGTCTCAAGGGTTTTCAAATCTATTACGAAGTTAGGGAAGAACTTTAGAAGGAGGAAGAGATGAAAAAGATAGTCCTTTCAATAATATTTCTTATTCTTCTTTCAACAAATTCATTCGCCCAGATCTCTGTCCTCGGGGAGCTGACAAGAAAATATGTTGTGAAACCTGGAGGAGTCTATGAAGGAACTATTGTCCTAAGAAACAAAGGCGATAAACCCCATGATGTAAAGATTAAAAAGAAGGACTATCTCTTTGACAGAGAAGGAAAAAATAGATTCGAAGATCCACCAATTCACCCCCGGTCAAACAGCGACTGGATTTCTGTAAGTCCTTCTAAAGCGAGTATTCCTCCAGGAGAAAGCCTTAATGTAAGTTTTAAAATTCACATCCCACAGAAAGAAGACCTCAGCGGAAGTTACTGGAGCATCCTAATGGTAGAACCTCTAGAACCTATTGTGGCAGAAACACTTCTTAGGTCAGAAAATAAAAAATTAACCATGAGCCTCAAAGTTGTAATACAACATGCGGTCCAGATCATTACAGATATTGGAGATACTGGAACAACAAAGATCAAGTTTGTTGAAAGAAAAATCGTTAACAAAGAAGGAAAAAGATTCATCCAAATTGATATTGAAAACGTGGGAGAAAGATGGGTAACCTTTAAGCCCATTGTGGAAATATTTGATCAGGATGGAAAATCAATAGGGAAATTTGAGGCAAATAGAGCCAGAATCTTTCCCACCTGCTCCGCAAGATTTTTTTCAGATATAAGTGAAGTTCCAAAAGGAAAATACAAAGCCCTTATTGTTTCAGACGGCTTCGGAGAAAAGGTCTTTGGAACAAGAATGAACCTGAATATTGAAGATTGATAAATGAAGTAATCGATAACAGATGAAGCATGAGAAAATATTCTCCATTTTTTTTACTATTTTACTTATTTTATCCCTTCTTTTTCTCAAAGAATCTAGACCAGGGGAAAATGGGATTGAAATAAGAACAACATCACCTCTGATTATAGAAACTTTACCTGGAAAGACTGTTTCAGGAAATTTTTTAGTAATAAACCACAGGCTTCAGGAAGAACACCTCATCGAGGAGATTAAACTCCCTCAAGGATTTACACTCATCACCCAAGAAGAACCTTCCTTCTCCCTTGAGCCAACAGAAAGGGATATCAGAGTTTTTGGAATCTCAATTCCTCCAATCACACCACCAGGATTAAATGAAATAAAAATCTCAGTAAGAAGCGAAAAGGATCATTCAGTTTCTGATGAAAAAAGCATCAATATAAAAGTCCTTCCATTTTATCGAATAAGTCTAAGTATTGAAGAAAAGCCTGAAAGAGCTATCTCAGGTCAAACATATACCGTTAGGGCAAAACTCCTTAATTACGGAAACTTAAAAATTAAAGTCAAACTGGAATTAAAAATCCATCCAGAGGCCCGTTTTACAATTGACCCTTCAAACATCCTTGAAATCGAAGAAGGAGCATCCCACCCCTTCTCTATTTCTGTCAAAATAGATGAAAACCTAAAGAGAAAAGAAAGACAGGTTTTAAGGATTCTGGCATCAGTTGAAGGAATAGAAGAAAAAGTGCTTACAGAAGAAAGCTTCTCTCTTGAAATAATTCCCCGAATAGCAGGAAAAGAAGACCTTTATCATAGAATTCCCTCTACTCTCACCCTTAATGGATTTTATGAAAATACTGACAAACCCCTTGGGAAACAGATAGAACTCTCTGGAGCAGGAAGCCTGGATGAAAATGGAGAAAAAAGGGTCGCCTTTAAGTTTAGAGGACCCAAAAATGAAAAAAGAAGATACTTCTATGATAAAGAAGTATATATGCTCTCCTTTGACACAAGAGATCTCCGCATTCATCTCGGAGATGGATACTATAACCTCACTCCTCTTGTTGGCCCATCGGTTACAGAAAGAGGAGCAAGGGTTTCCTATCAAACAAACCTCATGGAAATAAAGGGAGTATTTTCTACCCCCATTGAAAAATGGTACCGGAGGGATTTTACCATAGGGGGAGGACTAACTTATAAGGCAAGTGAAATACTTAAGGGAGGACTTAATGTTCTAAGATACAACTTCGAGGATGAATCCTACAGTCACCTTATCGGTCTTGAAGGAGGCGTAAAATTTGACAGACTCCTCAAATTTGAATTCGAAGGAGTCATTCTTGAAAATAAAGAGACACCCAATGATTATGCCTGGAGAGTAGGCCTCTCAGGCGAACCCATTAAAAAATTAAAATACTTCTTCAAGCACTCCCATGTCGGATCCTACTTTCCTGAAGGATACTCACAAGGAGATCTATGGACAGGTGGACTTACTCTTCCCCTGTTTGACAAAGTAACCGGGGAGTTTTCCTTCTCAAAATGGAAGGAAGAATTAGATAAAAGAAGTTCAGAAGAAAGAACTACCCGAAGCGATGAATTCTTTATGAGTGGGGGAATCTCCTGGACCTCACCGCTTAAGGCAGTCTTCTCCCTCCAATACAGGCTCTACGACAGAAAGGATATCCTTGAACCTACAGACTATGATTTCAGGGATCAACTGCTTAGGATTTCAGCACAGAAGAACATTCTTCTCTGGAAAATGAACGGATACCTTAATGGTTATGTCGAGGGTGGATTAACCGATGATAGGCAATCCAATCAGAAAAAACACCTCATCAACTCTGGCCTTTCTGGAACCATCAGGCCCTCCGGATGGCAATCCTATACCCTGTTCTTTAACTACGGAAGAGACTACCTCTCAGATTCGGCCCAGAAGATCTACAGCCTCGGAATCATTGGGGACTTCAAGCTCACAAAAAGACTTTCCTTTAACCTGAGCTATTTTATCAACCACAGATACTATGAAAGAGAGGATGAAGATAAGTTTAACTATCTCCGGCACACTCTCAGAGGACGGGCAGCCTACCTGCTGCCCAACAATCACTCGATTCGATTAAACGGACAGTATGTGAAGGCAAAAGAGGAAGAAAAACCTGAAATTTCAGTCTCCCTTAGCTACACCATTCCTCTGGGTATCCCAGCCTCGAAGAAGAAAAGCGTTGGGACAATAAAAGGAGTGGTTTATGATGAAGAGGACCCAAAGAAAACACCACTCAGAGACGTAATCCTACTTGCAAGCGGGATCCCTGCCGTTACAAACAAAGAAGGAAGATTTGTTCTACCAGGACTCAAACCCGGTGAGTACTTCCTGCAGGTCGAAAGGGGCTCAATAGGACATAACAGGACAACAAGTGAAAAACTTCAGCCCATAATTATTAAGGGAGGAGACTTGACAAATCTCAGTGTGGGAATTATAAAATCAAGCAGAATCTACGGAAAAGTCCTCCTTTTTACTCCAAAAAGAGAATTTATAACCGAAGAAACAACTAAAGAAGAAGACTTTATACCTTCTGGAGGGATTGGAGATGTCCTTATCGAAATCTCAAGAAAAGGTGAGGTGCTAAGGCAATTTACTGACATAAGAGGAGAATTCTTCTTTGAAGATGTAAGACCTGGAGTCTGGAAGGTTAAGATTTATGAGGAGAGCTTGCCCCCTCTCTGCTTCATTAAAGAGAAGGAGTTTGAACTGGAACTTAAACCCTCCAAAGAGAAGGAACTTAAGATAGAAGTCTTTAAGAAACCGAGAAAGGTAATGATGATAGAAGATTAGGATTTCGACTCCTTGAATACTCTAATAAATTTTATGAAAATCATGCTAAAGGGAGTTTAAAGAAGAAATGAATAAATTCAAAACTTTTACGGTCTTTTTAGTTTTTCTATTGTTTTTAAATAGAGTATATAATATATAAAAAAAGGTGGAGTATGAATAAAAAGTTTTATTATTTATTTTTGTTATTACTTTTTGCAATAAGCATTTTTATTAGTCTTATAACAAAAGCCCAAGAGAATGAAAATTCTTCAAAAAGATTTATTCTTATCATCACTCAGGTTCTCTCTGATTCGCCAGCTGAAAAGGCAGGTCTTAGAGTTAATGATATTATCTATTCTTTTGATGGCAAAATATTTTATGAAAGTGCTAAAACGACTATAGCAAAAGATTTTATTGATTTTATCAGAACTTTACCAAAAGGCACCTATAATATAATTGTTTTAAGGAAAGGGGAGAAATTTAATACACATATAAATTTCCCTGACTTATCCAGTTCTCCCAGATTAGGTGTTGTTATTGAAACTTTAGAAAATAATCCTCAGATTTATTTTGATAATGCTTTATCAACGATAAGGGTAGCATCTTCCCGAGATGATTTAAAAAAAGTAGCAACCTTATTTGAAAAGGCAAAGGCATTGTCTCCTGAGTGGGCTGATGTTTATTATAATTTGGGTCTGATTTATGAAAAACTTGATTATTATGATAAGGCTGTAGAAAATTTAACTGAATTTTTGAGGTTTGCTTTAAGGAGACATTCTTCAGGTGTTGAAGATATAGCTATTCAAATAGGGAAAAATAAAAAGAAACATGAGAACTTGGAAAGCATAAAAACAAAAATGGTGAATGGAAATCTGATTCTTATCAAAAAGTTTCCACCGAGTAAAATCGCTCCACCTGTTTCTTCTCCTAAATTTAAATTGGATAACTCAGGTAAAATATGGATAATAAATCCTTTAAAAGAATCCATAGTACAGGACAAAACATTCAGAGGATGTCAAGAAAGGATTCTAAGAAAATACCCATTGATTCGTGTTTTATTTGACGGTAGATATTTTGAGGTAAGATTTGCTGCTGTCTGGCCCACTGATAGGAATAACCCTCTATTTTACCCTTCTTATTACCTTTTAAAAGGAGAGATAAATTTAAACTCACCAGATCCAGCAATTATAATAAAGGAATATGTTTATAATCACTTTGATGCTACTTCAAGCGATTTTGAAAAAACATTAGAATACGCATTTAAAGAATCTCAAAAATTTATTTTTAATGAACAGAGAGACTTTAGATCAGAACTCCACTTTAGATTTGAATAGGAGGCTTTATGTTGGACTTTCGTAAATATAACTTTGGTCTTTCTATAACCATTTTATTTTTTATCTCTGACATTACTATGGCCCAATATTGTATTGACCAATCAAACTACACTCAATGGTTATGCAATAATGTTAAAGGTGCACAGCAAGCCTGTTCAGCTCCTCGATTTGTTGGTAATTTTCCAAATCTATCTGCTTGTGAAACTGCAAGAAAGAATACATTACCAAATGATTTTCGCTGGCAAAGTATGACAAAATGTGTAGAATGTGGACCTTCTATTCCTTCGTTTAAACAGCCTCACCCAGCTCAAGAAAATCTGAATCAAAAGAATTTAGAGGAAGAAAGATTAACAGAAAAGATCCGACAGGAAGCAGAAAGAACGGAAGAAGCAAGAAAAGAATATTTAAAAGATTTACATCAGAAAAAAGATAATGAATATCCAAAAATGATGATTGAATTATACGATAAAATGAAAACTTCTCCTCCCCCAAAGAGATCTAAAGAAGTTTTTACCAAGGATTCCTGTAGTGGTAATATAAGCATAGGAGATTTAAAGAAAAGGCTTGCAGAGCTAGAAAGGACTCGCGATGATGCAGAAAAGGGGATTATTGAAAGTGATAAAATTATTATAAAATCCCAGGAAATTATTCTTTTAGCAAGGGCAAAAGGAGATTTAAAGGAAGGTCGTGATGCTGAAGAAAAAGCAAGGCAAGCAGAAGAATCAAAAAATGAGTATAGGAAAAATAAAGAAAAGGCAGAAGAAGAAATTACAATCCTTGAGCAATACATAAATATCGCTGATAGAAATAATTTTGAATGTTTATCTGATGTGTGTAACATATTTAGGGAACAAGTTAACCGTGATAAGGAAGCTTTGAAGAAATTTGTAAAAGAAGCAGAAGAAATAAGTAAAAGACAGAATGAGCGTATAGAAGAAATTTACGGAGAAATAAAGGATTTTGCCATAGACATTCTACCCGTCGTTGGAGAACTCTCAATAGGTATTAACAAAATATATGGGAAGGTTGAAAAATTAAAGCTATTAAGGGAAAGAAATCCCCAAAAATACAAAGAAATTCTAATTACTCTTGAGAACTTAAGCAATTATTATAAAGAGGCACAAAGAAATGCTGAAATTCTTGATAACATCTCTAAGGGAACTAAAGCAACTAAACTCTCATATAAAATTCCTTCACAATATTTATCATATATGGAGAAAATAAAAGAAAATAGTGAAGCTGCACAAAAAGAATTAGAAAAATTGAAGCAATCAATAAATGAAGCAGAAGAGTTCGTAATAGATATAGCTATTGATAAAGGAATTGAAAATCTTGATAAGTTAGGAGCCGCATTCAGTAAAAAATTAGCTTATAGATTAGCAAAAATTGCCCCTGCAATAAATGTCTTGAGATCAGTATTAGACGTTTCATACCACATAGTTAAAATAAATTTTTTGGATGAAGAAGTAAACAGAGATTATAAATTCACTGAAGATTTGTTTAAACAATATAATGGATTAAAATCTCAGTTAGATAAAGATATGCAAAAACTTAGAAAGTGTGAAAATTACTCTAAAAAAGCGCTTAAGTAAGCATAAAGGTTTTAAATAAGTTTTATCGGACAAAATTGAATCCGAAATTTTTCTATATTTTAATGAAAAAAACCCTTCCATAAATTGACAATTTTTGTCTTTATATAAGGAAGCCTTCAAATCAAAATTTATCAATAATTCAAATAATTCAATAAGTTATATAAATATTTCAAGGGTGGCATTATATTTGCTCACTTTTATTTTAAATTAATATAATCGTGTAGCCTTATTTAATCATAAAATATCTGTGCTTAAGTTTAAAATGAACTAATAGAAAATAGACTTGGATTCAAGTCATATGATTTTAGGGTTAGCAATATAGAAGTAATTAAGGATTTGCTGTCCCTTGCCAGTTTGAATAGGTTAAAGATAAACAAAAAATGTTAAGCAGAGAATCTATGAGTACTGTAAAAGGGATTAAATGCTCTTCTTAGATCGTTATTAACTATATTGCCTATTCTAAGGCATTAATCAGAAAATAGTCCTAAATATTAGAGTGTTTTTTATATGAATGGTAAAGAAATTACAAAAACTCTCGATTTAATGCTTAAGCTCTTTTTGGAGAATATTCTTCCTGAAAAAGAAGAAGCTATTGTGAAGTTTATTGAGGCAAAGGAGAATCTTCATATATTATTGGCAAAAGAAGTAATTTTTTGTGAAGATGTGCAGAGTTGTATCCAAAAATTTGCGGAGAAGATTATCTATGAATCGAAGATTAAACTTAATAGAGCTGCAACAGAAAGACTTGGTCGTCTTTTAACCCTTGAACTTGACTTCAGACAGGGGAACATAGATTCCACTGATTACGAAAAATCTATTAAAAAGGTAAGAATTGATGAATGAAGATTTTGAATAAAGGTAGGCTGGGAGATTTTTATGAGCAAAGAATTTAAAGACATAAATAAATGTATTTATTATAGAGAGTCAGAGAAGGGTAATATGGGAAGGGGTCTTGGTTTTTGTGATCTTGATGGCTTTTCTACTATATGTGATGGAGATGAATATTTTTGTGAGAAACCTGATGAGCTTAAAATTCAACAAAACCGAAAGATGAAAGCTCATGGGACGGTGGTTAAGGATTTATCTAATTCAGCAAACAGTGGGACGACCAAAAGAAGGTCTTCGACTTATGATGTTTTGGTGGTTGATGATGAATCTCAGATAAGGACTCTTGTAGCTAAAATACTTTCTTCAAGGGGATATAGATGTGAAGAAGCAGAAAATGGATTTGAGGCCCTCAGAATCCTTGATAATCAAAAGTTTGATGTTATTATTTCAGATATAGTTATGCCTGGAATGGATGGTATAACCTTTATGAAAGAGGTATTTAAAAAGTATCCTGATATGCCCATTATGATCATGACAGGATTTTCAGATGAATATACAGCTGATGAAGCAATTCGTTTTGGTGCTCGTGAGTTTATAAAAAAGCCCTTTACAGTAATTGAGTTTATTATAAGATTTAGCAAAATGATGAAGGAATATGAGATATTTCGAGTCATTGAGAAAAGAGCTAAAGACTCTGAGTATGAGATAGAGAGACTAAATAAAGAGATTGGAAATCTAAAAAGTAAATTAAAAATGATTCATTAACAGAACTACCTCTAATTGAAAATAGATATTCTTTCAAGATTAAAATTTATTGAGGTTTTTGATGAGATTTTAGCAATCTAATTCGTAGTTAATATTACCCTTCGACGTATTTCCTTTTTCTAATCGGTATTAAATATCATATCTATTCAATCTTCTCATAATAAAATCCAATATTCTTTTTATAGAGTAATATACATACAGAGCCATTTCTATTCTCCAGGATTACCTTATCTTGTTCGATCTTCTTTATTACATGTAAATCTTCAGTGAATTTATTCTTCAAAATTTCTCCTTCTATAATTTCCATCCAATATCACCTCTCTTTCTTCTCCTTAGTAGATAATATTTTTTTCATTATGTAAAAAAAGCTATGCAAAAAATCTAAATTTTTAAACCTTTATTTGTATTTCCCTCCTCTGCTTCAAAATCCTTTTTCCCATAACCTGAACTCTAAGAATGTAAAAATATCTTTTATTACATTTTTATAAATAAACCTGAATCCTGCGTCAATTTTGGAAACATGAAATCACGCATTTTAAAAGTCAATAGAGAACGAAATATTATTTGGTATATTGGCACTTATTTTAATAGTATAATATTAACCTACCTTTT
>Ga0078972_1002814_pt1 | contig 55530 bp, 39 predicted proteins | sample YelNatPaOPGAMG01_FD_67568 | JGI IMG/M metagenome (GOLD analysis project Ga0078972, IMG submission 67568) | Hot spring thermophilic microbial communities from Obsidian Pool, Yellowstone National Park, USA - OP-RAMG-01 (SPADES assembly) (version 2) | ecosystem: Environmental > Aquatic > Thermal... | reverse complement strand
CAGTCCGGGTGTCTCCTTCTGTTCTATTACTTTTGTATTTACAATTTTTCCATCCGGACTGAAACCGGCCATTATTCCAATGTAACCACTGAAGCCCTTATCAGTGCTGGTCCTTACTGCATAACCTATTACTTCTTCACCTTTTTTTGCAGGATAAACCTCAAGACTATCACCATTGCCTGATGGCAGTTTGAACATCTCCTTATCGGGATTGTTATCGAATGAAGGCACTACTGCTTTAATAGCTTCAAGTTTTTTGTTGATTTTTGCCATTTCAATAGGTTTCCTTGTAATCTCATATACAAAACCCAATGATGCTGATGATACCACTGTTATCAGCGTAAGACTGAGAAGCATGTTTTTAAGCGATGATTCTGTTTTAGCCATTTTTCACCTCCTCTCCGAAACGTCGTGGTTTTATATAGGCATTCATCAAAGGCACGAATGCATTCATAATCAGTATTGCAAATGAGACCCCTTCGGGATATGAGCCATAAACCCTGATTATTACTGTAATTATACCGATTCCTGCGCCATATATAAGCATTGCCTTCGGAACCATTGGTGATGTGACATAATCTGTTGCCATAAAAATTGCACCCAGAAGCACGCCACCTGTCAGAAGATGAAATAAAGGATCTGAATTTTTTTCAGGGTTAATGAGCCAGAGTATCAATGTAAAAATTACTACACTTCCGGTCACTGCAACAGGTATATGCCATGTAATGATTTTTCTTATGAGCAAATAGGCAAATCCTAAAAGCAGTGCAACAGCAGAGACTTCACCCATTGACCCGCCCATATGTCCGTAGAACATCTGCATATGGTCAGGTACCTGTGCCATCAGTTGGTGAATAGTTTCGCCGTTTCTTAAGCCCTCCTTCACTATTCCGAGAGGAGTTGCACCTGTTACTGCATCTGCATATCCTGTTTTAAATCCCGATGGAACCGGCCATGTTGTCATCCTCACAGGAAAAGAAATCAACAGAAAAACTCGTCCGACAAGTGCCGGGTTGAAAGGATTGTTTCCCAGTCCGCCAAAACTCATTTTCCCGACCCCAATTGCAACCAGCGACCCGATTATTATAATATAAACAGGAAGATTCGATGGTACATTGAATGCCAGCAACAGTCCTGTGACAACGGCAGACCAGTCGGTAACAGTCACCGGGCCACGTATAAGATACTTCTGAATTACATATTCAAAAAAAACACACGATAAGACTGAGGTTAAAGTCACAATAACTGCCCCCCATCCAAAATAATATACTGATGCAATAAATGCAGGAATAAGAGCAATGATTACTCCCGACATCAGTTTTTTTGTGTCATCTCTGGCATGAATGTGCGGAGAGGGTGAAACTTTTAACAGATTGTTCATTTCAGATATATGATTATTTCATACTTTTTTCGCGCATCATTTTTATTACGGTTGATTTACCCAGCCTTATATAATCAAGCAAAGGCCTGTGGGCGGGGCAGACAAAACTGCATGAGCCACATTCCATACAGTCTGTGACTCTTTCGTTTCTGATTCTTTCATAGAGTTCTTTTTCTGAGAGTGCCATTAGCAGATATGGTTCGAGCCCCATCGGACACACCGATACACATTTACTGCACCTGATGCATGGTCCATAAGGAATCCTTGCTGACTCTTTTTCAGAAAACACTACAATGCCTGATGTTCCTTTCACAACAGGTATTTGTGTATTGCTGAGGGCTTTCCCCATCATCGGCCCCCCGCTTATTATTTTGCCTGTATTTTCAGGAAGGCCACCGGCTGCTTCAATAAGCTTTACAACGGGTGTACCAATACGAACCAGAAAGTTCCCTGGTTTTTTAAGAGAGTTTCCGGTTACGGTAACCACCCTTTCAAAAAGTGGCTTGTTTTTCTGAACTGCCTCATACACTGCAAAAGCAGTACCTGCATTATGAACTATTACTCCCACATCAATTGGTAGCCCGCCCGGGGGAACCTCTCTTCCCGTCAGAGCCTTTATAAGCTGTTTCTCTCCCCCCTGAGGATATTTTACCTTAAGCGGCTGAATAATAATATCTTCCTGACCGTTAAGCAGACTGCCCAGATGTTCAATGGCATCAGGCTTGTTATTTTCTATTCCTATTATTGCTCTGGTCACACCGAGTGCCTTCATCATTATCCTGGCCCCTGTAATCACCTCTTCTCCTTTTTCAAGCATCAGCCTGTGATCGGAAGTCAGATAGGGTTCACATTCCACACCATTAATAATCAGTAAATTGCATTTTTTACCTGCAGGTATTTTGAGTTTTACATGTGCAGGAAATGTTGCACCACCCATTCCTACTATCCCTGCATCGAGACACTTTTGTATTATTTCTTCAGGAGTGTGCCTGATTTCTTTGATAATATCAGGGTTTCTGTCTATATCACCTACCCACTCGTCACCTGAAACGTCAATAAAGATACAGGTCTGTTTATAACCTGAAATGTCTGTAATGACATCAATTTTTGATATTGTTCCCGAAACCGATGAATGAACATTAGCGGAGATGTATCCTCCGGCTCTTGCAATAAGTTGTCCGGCAAGGACTTTGTCACCTTTGTTTACAGTTATTACGGGAGTGGCTCCGAGATGTTGTGTGATCGGAATTGTCACACTCTGAGGCAGTGGGAGCACTTCAATCGGACATCCGGCTGTTAGCTTATTTTCAGGTGGATGTACACCACCACGTGGAAATGTTTTCAGCACTTTCAATCTCTTTTAGGTTTATAGTTACTGTTCCTTTGATGGTTCCTGAGCAGCTTCCGCTTTTATTTTTCTTGGCGGAAAATTCAGCTCGATAATGGCATTGGTCGGACATTCAGTTACACATTTTCTGCAGAATGTACATTTGAATGAATCGATATATGCCAGATTATTTTTTATTGTAATTGCACCGAATTCACAAACATTGAAACATTTGTTGCAACCAATGCATGCAACCTTGCATGCTTTTCTGGCAGTCCCTCCCTTATCACAGTTTACACATGATACAAATATCTTCCTGTCTTTCTTTGCCTTTTTCCGGAGTTCAATGATATTTCTTGGACAGGCTTTTACACAGGCTCCGCATGCAACACATTTATCATCAATAATAACCGGAAGCTGGGTTTTTTCGTCCATGTATATTGCATCAAACTTGCATGCCCTCACGCAGTCTCCAAAACCAAGGCATCCGTAATGGCAGTCAGTTTCTCCTCCGTAAAGGTTATGGGCTATGCGGCAATCTTTTGCACCATCATAAACTGAGGTACGTGGGCGGTATTCCGGGCTTCCCTGGCATCTTACAACTGCTACAAGAGGCTCGGCAGCAACCACTTCCTTGCCAAGTATGTTCGCTACATTTGCCATAACCGTAGCTCCTCCTACCGGACAATAAAGACCATCGAGATTTTCAGCTTTTACCAGTGCTTCGGCAAAATTTCTGCACCCGGTAAAACCGCATCCGCCACAATTGGCACCGGGCAAAGCTTCCTGAATTATATCTATCCTCGGATCCTCATATACCTTAAACTTCTGTGAAACAAAATATAAAATAATTGACGCGGTCAGTCCTACTGAACCAAGAACAACTACCGTTATCAGAATTGTATGACTCATCAGTTTAAATTGTTTTTAACCTGAAAGAAAATTTTTTTGAAACAACTCCTCCCGACAGGTAGAGCAGAAAATAATAAAAAGCCGTTACCCCAATTGAGATTAAACCTGTAAGAAGCTCACCTGCAGAGAGTGAAGCAAGTATTAAAATGCTTGTAATTAATATGATAAGCGGGAGAATATACCCAAGCAAAAGAGCAAAAAAACCCTGTTTCTGGCTTATTGATACAATTACTCTGGTGCCCGGTGATAAATTAAAATCCCCGTCTATTTTTATTGTTTTATTTTCAGAGTTGCTTAGGTTGCATACATTTGCTGCCTGACAGCCAATACAACTTTCCTGCCGGGATATCATTACTGTTACTGAACCTTCCCCTGAAGAAACCACGATACCTTCATGGGTAACTTCATTCTCACTGCCCATCTGTTATGAATTTTAAAGGCACAAAATTATATTTCCCGGCAAAAAAATCCCTGTTTTTTATCATTTTTTGAATTTATTTTATTACAGTAAAAATAAGATTCGTTGTATATAAATGATATATAAAAGTTTACAGTTTCAACTGATCTTGCTCCATGAATATTTTCTGCTGAAGAGTCTTTTAAGTTCCTGCCTCAGGACGGAATTCTTTTCTTTCTCTAGCAGGGGATCTTCTTCGAGTATTGATTCAGCAATTCTTCTTACATATTCGATTAATTGTCCGTCTTTTGCAAGGTCACTGATTTTCAGATCAAAAGGAACTCCGCTTTGTTGTGTTCCCTCAATATCACCGGGGCCTCTCAGTCGCAGATCGGCTTCTGCTATTTCAAAACCGTCGTTGGTTTTGACCATTATTTCTAATCTGGTTGAAGCTTCTTTTGAAAGTTTATCGGCACTCATAAGTATGCAGTACGATTGTTCAGCACCTCTGCCAACACGTCCCCTGAGCTGGTGAAGCTGCGAAAGACCAAAGCGCTCGGCACTCTCTATGACCATTACCGTGGCATTGGGAATATCCACTCCAACTTCTATTACTGTAGTAGCCACCATAATATGAGCTTTTCCTTCCCGGAATAATTTCATAGATATTTCCTTGTCTGCGGAAGTCATCCTCCCGTGAAGAACACTAATACAATATTGCGGAGGAGGGAAAGCTGACGCAAGAATATCCAGCCCTTCGTCAAGATTCTTATAGTCAAGCTTTTCTGATTCAGTTATAAGAGGATAAACGATATAAACCTGCCTGCCTTCATTTATCTGGCTTCTCATAAAAGCAAAAACTTTATTCCTTTCAGCCTCGAAGAAATGCATTGTTTTTACAGGTTTTCTTCCCGGCGGCATCTCATTAATTACCGACACATCAAGGTCGCCATAAAGTGTCATTGCAAGGGTTCTGGGTATTGGAGTTGCTGTCATCACAAGGACGTGGGGGGGATTTTTACTCTTTTCCCAGAGTTTAGCCCGCTGGGCCACACCGAATCTGTGCTGTTCGTCAATTATTACAAGCCCGAGCCTGCTGAACTGCACATTCTCTTCAATCAGTGCATGTGTTCCGATAAGGATAACCGGCTCGTTACTCATCAGCATTTTTTCTATTTGCTTTCTTTCAGACTTTTTTGATGAGCCGGTAAGAAGAAGGACATCTATTCCTATACCTTCGGTAAATTTACTGATTGACCTGAAATGCTGATAAGCAAGTATTTCAGTAGGAGCCATAAGGCACGACTGGTATCCGTTATCGGCTGCAATAAGCATTGACATCAGTGCCACAAGAGTTTTGCCACTTCCTACATCCCCCTGAAGAAGGCGGTTCATCTGTTTCCCTGAACCAAGGTCTTTTCGGATCTCCTTCATCACTTTTTTCTGTGCTCCTGTCAGGTCAAAATGTAAGTTATTGTAATAGAACTTGTTAAAAAAATCACTAACCTTAACAAAAACGAAACCAGGGGTATGCATATTTCTGTGAACCTTATACCTGAGAAGGTTCAGCTGTATGTAAAAAAGTTCTTCAAATTTGAGCCGGTAACGTGCTTTTTCAAGTTCCCTGATATCTGATGGAAAATGTATTTTGCAAATGGCCTCGTGCAGGCTCATAAGATTAAAATCCGATACAATATATTCAGGAAGTGTTTCGGGCAATCTGAAATTCATCAGATTTAAAAGAGTGCCCACCATCTTGCTTATGAACTTCGATGTGATAAAACTGCTTTTCAGTTGTTCGGTGGTGCTGTACTGAGCTTCAAGAGCAGAAGTCAATCTTTTTTCCCTTTTTTCAGCCATCTCTATTTCGGGATGGATGATGTTTATTATTCCGTTGAAAACATTAGTTTTGCCAAAAATAATGTATTCACTCCCGGCAGGGTAAGTGCTAGGAATCCATTTAATACCTCTGAACCATATTAATCGTATTATTCCTGTTTCGTCTGAAAATTCTGCTATCAGCCTTTTGTTTGTACCTTTTCCTTCAGTAAAGAATCCTCTTATTACCCCTTTTATCTGAACATAAGGCATATCAGTGTCAAGTTCGGCAATTTTATAAAATTTTGTCCTGTCAACGTAACGGTAAGGGAAATAATAAAGCAGGTCACGGTAGCAGCTTATTTTGAGCTCTTTGTTCAGTTGTTCAGCCCTCTTTGGCCCTACACCGGGAAGATATTTGATATCAGTATCCAGAAAATTCTGCATGCCTCATTAACAAGAAATAAAATGATTTCCGAAAATAAGTATTTTTGCACACCTTACATAATTTAAATACAGGGTATTGAAATGAGGAATCATAAAATAGTGTTTAAATATCTGAAATACAAAATTTTTGCTTCACATAAAAGAGGTCACGGAATACACAGTCCTTTTGTTTTTTCACTGATTACAGAGGTTTTCAGGAATAAAATTGACCCGGACATTGTCTGTAATATTGAAAAATTAAGGAAGAAAATGCTGGCTGATCAGTCTCTGGTAAATGTAACTGATTACGGAGCGGGTTCGAAACATATTAAGGACAAATTGAGGAAAGTTTCATCAATAGCAAGGTATTCATCGGTTCCGGCAAAATACGGGAAGTTACTGGCAAATCTTGCAGGCAGATACGGAGGCACAGATATTGTTGAACTTGGTACATCGCTGGGCATAAGTACATTGTATCTTTCAAAGGGATCAGCGTCAAGCACAGTCCATACAATTGAGGGGTGTCCGGTACTTTCAGATATAGCCGGAAATTATTTCAGGGAGGCAGGATGCAGCAATATAAAATCATACACCGGGAAATTTGATGAAGTGCTATCAGAACTGAAAAACCGAAATATTGTGCCCGGACTGGTATTTATTGATGGTGATCACAGGAGAGATGCACTTCTTAGATATTTTGACCTTGTTGCCGGCATGTGCAATGACAAAAGTGTGGTGGTTATTGATGATATTCACAGTTCAGCTGAAATGTTTGAAACGTGGGAAGAAATTAAAAACTTAAAAAATGTTACTGTAACCATTGATATTTTCCGCCTGGGTATCGTTTTTTTCAGAAAAGGAATTGCAAAATCTGACTATGTGATCAGGTATTAACAAAAATTAATAAATTAAAATTCAATATATGGTTTATTTAATCTAATTTCGGGAACTTAAAGATTAGGTATTTATGAATGAAAATAATAAAATTATTGAGCTGCAGGATATCGTTAAGAATTATCAGATTGGGACAGTAATTGTAAGGGCTCTGAGGTCAGTTTCACTGACTATAAACAGGAATGAATATGTAGCCATTATGGGTCCTTCAGGATCGGGCAAGTCTACTCTTATGAACCTTATCGGTTGCCTCGATACTCCTACAAGCGGCAACTATTTTCTTAACGGTGTTGATGTGAGCAAAATGGAGGATGACAGGCTTGCTGAAATAAGAAATAAAGAGATAGGTTTTGTTTTCCAGACATTTAACCTTCTTCCACGATATACAGCGCTTGAAAATGTTACTCTTCCGCTTATCTATGCTGGTATTCCGAAAATTGAGCGTGAAAAAATGGCTATAGAGACTCTGGCTCAGGTAGGCCTTGCCGACCGTATGCATCATAAACCAAATGAGCTTTCAGGTGGGCAGAGACAGAGAGTGGCTATTGCAAGGGCACTGGTTAATAAACCTTCACTGATTCTGGCTGACGAACCTACAGGTAATCTCGACAGTAAAACTTCGGTTGATATTATGAACCTGCTGGATGAAATCCACCGGAAAGGCAATACAATTGTGTTGGTTACACATGAGGAGGATATTGCAAAGCATGCAGCAAGGATTGTAAGATTACTCGACGGCCAGATTTCTTCTGATGCTCCAAATGAAAAATATGTCAGAGCCTGAAAAAAGGTTTTGACTATTTCGTGTAAAAACAACCATGATGAAGATTTATACCCGTACCGGAGATGATGGTACTACCTCATTGTATGGGGGAAAACGTCTTCCAAAACACCATCCGCGCATTGAAGCCTGTGGAACTATTGATGAACTTGTTTCGTGGATAGGATTACTGCGAAGTTACAGGGAAAATGAAAAGAGGAAAGAATTTCTTGTTTATGTCCAGACACAACTTATGGCCTGTGCTTCAGCCCTTGCCTTAGGAAAAAATAACCCTGCAGGGGAAACTGTACTTCCCGACAGCGATTGTGTGAAAAAACTTGAAAATGAAATTGACATGATGGAGAAATTGCTGCAGCCAGCGGATTATTTTATCGTACCAGGTGGAAATGTTATTGTATCTAATTGTCATATAGCAAGATGTGTGTGCCGCAGAGCAGAAAGAAGAGTGTTGAAACTTAATGAAATGGAAAAAATTCCTGAACCAGTTACTGCTTTTCTTAACCGCCTATCAGATTACCTCTTTGTTCTTGCGGAAATACTAAGCTTAGAGCTTGGAAATGAACAAATTAAATGGCGGAGTTAAAGTTTTCTTAAAACCTGTCCCGGTTGTTGGTTTTTTAAAAAGTTTTTTTATATTTGCAGACCTTTTTAATAAACTAAAAATAGTTTTTGGTTATGTACTGGACACTTGAACTAGCATCGAAACTTGAGGATGCTCCATGGCCAGCTACCAAGGATGAGCTAATTGATTATGCCATCAGGTCAGGTGCTCCACTTGAGGTAATAGAAAACCTGCAGGAAATTGAGGATGAAGGGGATATCTATGAAAGCATTGAAGATATCTGGCCCGATTACCCAAGTAAAGATGACTTTTTCTTTAATGAGGATGAGTATTAATTAACCGGCCGCTGCAGCGGCCTTTTTTTTAAAAAAATACCATATCATCACTTCTCCTTCACTGTTTCTGTTGACTTTACCGGTTCAGGGAGAAGGGGTCTTTTCAGAGTCTGTTCCTCGTTGCCTGATAAAAATGTCGGCTTTCTTTTTTGGACGAAGGGAATCATACCATACAAACCCCGGCAGCCTCAGACCATCAGGAGAGCTCATTAGCGGAGGATCAAGCTTCCCGTCAGGATTCGATAATTCGGTAATCTCTTCTATTTTGCTGTTATTTACTTTTATTTCTATTGAAGCGCTTTTTGCATGATTTACTCCGATAAGCTGGTTATTGTCAACCAGAAAATAAATTGTTTCTCCGTTGCCTTCAATAAGTATCCTGTACAGTTTGTTTTTGGCAAAATACCCTGTCAGTTTTCTGCCTTTCATCTGGTTGAATCTTATGGAGTCGACCTGGCTCGTGACAAAAACCGAATTGTATAGTTCCATCCGGTCAGCCTGACGGTTTTTTGTGAAGATTGATATTGAATCTGCTACAAGCTGGTTTTCTTCCGACCATAAAACAGGATACTTATATAGCCTTATTACAGAATCCTGAAAAGAGTAGGAGAGGGAATCACATTTCGCCTGAAGATCCCGGGAGAATACCTTGCAGCTGTAATATGCCTTCATTATTCTGAATGAGGTAGTGTCATCAGGTTTGCTGACTGTTACCGCACTTATAGTATCAGCATGCAGGAATAATGAGTCTTCTTTTGAAATCTGTATGAAAAGAGCACTATCGGTAACCATGAACTTTTCAGGAGTTTTATAATACCATCCGTAATTTCCCGCCACAATAAGATTGTTTGATGTATCGGCTATGCTTATATGGTGAAAGGCCTCTCCGTAACCTCTTTTGCGTTGGTAATAAAGTGAATCTCCCTTTATTGTATTCTGACGGTTATTGATAACGGGATTATGCCAGATGGATGAGACATCATTTTTTGTGTCGTACCAGCCTCTTTCACAATACATATACAGGCTGTCGCCTTCAAGTATGGTAGGTCCGGTAAAATATGCCGTCTCGGTAACGGTATTGTACTCAAGAGTATCGGCATACATTGTGTAATCAGGGTTTTCTATTCTGACGCTGTCCTTGAAATGAAATTTCTTGTCATAGGCATAATAAGTACCGACCCTGCTTGTAAGAACATTGTCACCGTTAATTATTTTACCATGAAAGGGATAATCTGCAATTCTCGCTTTTGTATCATAATTTATTACTGATGTGAAAAGTTGCGATTCTTTGTCTTTCAGTTCTACATTACCTTCCATGTAGGCTTTTTCTTCATTTCCGTCATAAAAGAGATAATTGCCTCTTATTGACAGGGTATCACCCTGACTAATTCTTACATTGCCGTATGCTTTTACCTGATTAATCTCAAGGTAAAGGTAAGCACTGTCGCAGATCATAAATATGTCGTTGTGTTTCAGGGATACATGACCTATCAGACGTTGAAGGTCTTTATTAATTTGTTTGTCAATAATAAGTATATCGGAATAGAGCAGTTCAATTTTCTTTTTACCCTTTGTGTCCTTTTTTTCCTGGGGATAAACACTGAAAGCCGGCAATTTCAGCCAGAGGATGAAAATTATAACCGGTAATGCCGAAAGGAGCTTAAGTGCTTTATAGCATTTTATTTCAGCCATTTTGGATTTGAGAAGGGGCATGATTTAAATTCTTCACTTATTTTGATATAAGTGACTTCTATTTTTTTATCAATCCATTTCTGGTAAGCCTGATTTTGTTTTTCCCGCAAAGTGGCATTATAGATAGTCTGGTAATCATCTTTCAGATCGGCGGTATGTGCCGGTATCTGATTATCAAGTCTCACAATCCTGAATACTGTATTTCCGTTTTCATCTGTTGCTTTGAAAGGACTGGAAATTTCACCAGGTTTAAGGTCTCTTACAACAAGATATGTAGATCTGTCAAGTTCTTCGAGGGTAAAAAAGCTGGTTCTTGCTGAAGGGTCATTTTTAACAAGTTTACCGCCATTTATTCTGCTGTCTTTATGGGTTGAAAACATCATAGCAGCTTTTTCGAACGAAATACTGTCGTTTCTTATCAGGCGGACCAGACTGTCGAGTTTTGCAATAGCTCTCTCTTCCTGTTCAGGCTTAACTTTGGGACGGATTAAAATATGCCGTGTATTTACCATTTCGCCCATTCTGTCAATAAGCTGAATTATATGGAAACCGTATTTGGTTTCCACAATTTTTGAAATACTGTTTTTGGTGAGTGAGAATGCAGCATCAGCATAAGGTTTTTCAAGTTCTCCACGGCTCATATATCCAAGTTCGCCGCCTCTTTTTGCCGACTCAGTATCCTCTGAGTAAAGAATTGCTAATGCACTGAAGCTTTTTCCAGCAAGTATTTCGCTGCGAAGATCAAGCAGCTTCTGCCTTGCTTCAGATTTATTCTGTTCATTATCCGGAGGATCAACCTGTATTATGCTTATTTCAACTTTGGCAGGTATGACAGGCAGACTGTCTTTCGGAATTTTTGAATAGAATTTTTTTACTTCCGATGGTGATACAGAAATATTTTCTGCAATTTTTTTCTGGACTTCACCAATTATCTGTTGATTTTTAAGTGATTTTCTGAGGTCGGCCTTTATTTCAGTGATGCTTCGTTTGAAATAATCTTCAAGAGCTTTCTCCGATCCTGCCATTGCAATGTATTTGTTAAGCCTCAGGTTCAGATCTCCTTCTATGGATGCATCAGATACTTCAATACTGTCAATCCTTGCCTGGTCAATAAAAAGTTTGGATACCATCTGTTCCTCAAAAAGCAGGCAACGAAGTCTTTCAACAGATGTTCTGTCGCCCGATAACTGCTGCTGTACAATACCATTTTCAATATCGGAAAGGAAAATAACCTCATTCCCGACTATCCCAGCAACCGATTCTACCAGTTTTTGGGAAAAAGAGACTCCGGTAAAAAGGTTAAGCAACAGAAATAACAACAGATTTTTATTGAATTTTTCTTTATATATCATATTATTAAAATTTCTTAAAAACATTTGATTTAACTGCTTCATTGTAAATATCATTCTCGAGATTCTTAAGGAATTCGAACCGCCTGTTATTCAATATAATGCTTTTTATGTCATCTTTTACATATTCAAAAGGAGCAATAGTTGACCTGAGTCTGTAATCACGTATTGCCATAAAATATACTGCTGATGAATCCTGTGTTTCATAAAAAGTGTACCTTTTTAAAAATTCATCAGGGTTTATTATCTCTGATGGCAATTCCACTGCAAGTTTATCGAAAGAAATCCATTCTTCACCAAAGTCGTCATATTTTTCTGCAAACTGAAAGCAATATGATTCCAGTTGCTGAAGATCGGAAGGGCTGTTTGATGTGTACCATTTTCTCACTTTTTCAATATTTGGTGCTTCAAGAGGTATTTTAATAAAAAGAGCCTTAATTATGCTTGAATTAAGACGGAAATGGTTCTCGTTGTTTGAGTAGTAACTTTCGATTTCTGTTTCCGAAACAATTGTATCCATTTTTTCAAGCATCATTTGCCTCTGATAATGATAAATATACAGGTTTATTCTGGTTTCCTGAATCTGCTTTTCTATTTCATTTTTATATACGGGAAAAATATTCTCAACTGCTTTGGCATACATTAACTGCCTCTTTGCCCAGTTATTAATGTAATTATTTACAGAGGCCAGACTGTCTTCTCTGGTTAATCCTTTTCTGTACATTTCAGGAATCTGATCGTAATACAATGTTATATCGCCTGCCCTGGCAACGGGAATTTTTGATGAATTATTTCCCCTTTTTATGCAGGAAATTGTGAATATAATGTATAGAATGCTGATAAACAGTATTAAAGAGAAAATATTTTTATTCATTTTTAAGATTTTTTTTGACTTCCTCCAGAACATTGCTGTCTAATCTAACGGTATATTTTTCTTTTAATTGTTTTATCCATTCCGATTCAAGGTAATTCTGGAATCTGGTTATCAATTCCCCCTCTATCTGATCAAAAGGCAGAGGTACAGGCTCCATAATTTTTCTGATAAACACAACTGCCGGAAAACCGCTATATGTTGTGTGGTAATAACCTTCTTTCCATTCTATGTTTTCGGGAAGTGTCGTGTCACCTTCCTGCCAGATACCCTTATGTATTAAAATAACCGTATCATTCCGGGTGTTGAATTTTTTTGCAAGCCTTTCATCAAGGTCAGGATATCTGCTGAACCTGTCGAATGCCGGATAAAATTTCCCGGCTTTATCAACTTTTTTGTATGCATAAATTGTCCCCTCAAAAGCTCTTTTGCCGGGGAATTCATGTTTATGTTCATCATAAAACTGCTTTAATAAAACGGTGTCATTAATCTTATCCCATACTTTCTTTGAAGAGATTTCGAATAACAAAATACCGTCGTGGAATTCCTTTACAAGGTACCTGAAATCAGGGTATTTGTTTTCCAGAATTGAATTTTCGTATTTAAGAACATGACTGGTAATGCATGACTCAAGTAAATTTTTTACAAAAGATTCAGGTGCTTCATTATTCTCGGGTGATGTTTTGTTTTCAATATATTTTGCAAATTCTGATACTGAATATTTCTGGCCGGCAAATGTATAGAGCAATCCGGCGGGAATCATTTTCCTGTCGTACTTTGAATAGCCTTTTGTTATAAGCGTATCGGTATTGTTTATAAACCAGTTGAATGCATTGTTGTTAAGGCTGAAATTATATTCCTTCTTAAGTTTTTCTACCAGTGATTTAACTCCCATTGAATTCAACCATGTTCCGTCTATTTTGCTTTCAAGTTGTGGACGGGCTTCCTCATATGGAGGAGGAGATTTCAGGTCGAGTCGTTTGATGATATGCCATCCGAACATTGTCCTGACAGGTGGGGAAATATCTCCGTTTTTTTTAAGAGCAAAAGAGGCTTCTGCAAACTCCGGGGCTATTTCTCCAGCACCAAACCAGTTTATTTCTCCACCTCTGACTGCGGACTCCCTGTGGTCGGAATATTTTTTTGCCAGTTCACTGAAGGAAGCACCGGCAAGTAATTGTCTGTAAACTGCTTTAATTGTGTCTTCGGCTGCTTTTGCAGTTGATTCTGAAGCACCGGGAGGAATACTTCGCATAATATGTGCAACTTTTATTCTGCCCTGCGATGGCCGGATTTCTTTTACCATTATAATATGATAGCCGTAAGGTGTTCTGACAGGCCCCGATATTTCACCCTTTTTCATGCCGTAAACAGCATCTTCAAATTGCGGAACCATCTGAAAAGAGCTAATATATCCAAGATTGCCGCCATTATATTTAACTGACGGATCATCTGATGTACTGCGAGCCACTTGTTCAAATGGCTCACCACCGTCAATTCTGGCTTTAACTTCAAGTGTTTTTTTCCATGCTGCAAGAGTATCTTCAGGAGAACTCCCGGGTGGACATGAAATCAATATATGCCATGCATTTATTTCTTTTAATGATCTTTCATATGCTTTTTTCAGAATATTTTCCCTGACTTTCTGGTCGGTAAGCAGATTGCGGGCAATTTGCTCCCTGTATCCCTGAAGTTCGTTTTTAAAGGAAACAGTGGTATCATAACCTTCGCGGATAGCGTCAGTTACTTTAAGTTTGAAAATTATATACTGTTCAAGATATTGGTCAAACTCACTCAGGTCGCCTGTTTCGTATGTCTTTTTGTACATTCTTATGAATTCACCCGCCGGCACCTCCCTGTTGTCAATTACCATAAGCACTCTGTCATTCAGGGGCTGGGGGTAAGTGATTTCCGAAAAAACAACCGACAGAATAATAAACAACCTGTGTTTCATCGGTAAGGTGAAATGACATTTTATTCAGCTGATTTTCTGCTGTAATTAGGTGCTTCCCGTGTAATGGTAACATCGTGGGGATGACTCTCGATGATACCCGGTGCTGTTATCCTGACAAATTTTGCTTCCCTTTTCAATGTAGCTATGTCGGGTGTACCGAGGTAACCCATTCCTGCTCTAAGGCCTCCTACCATCTGGAATATTACTTCCGACAGGGTGCCTTTGTATGGTACTCTGGCTTCAATTCCTTCAGGTACAAGTTTTTTGATATCATCTTCCACGTCCTGAAAATATCTGTCCTTTGAGCCCTGGGTCATTGCCTCGAGGGAACCCATGCCGCGGTATGTCTTGAATTTTCTGCCGTTATAGATAATTGTTTCACCCGGTGATTCCTCCACTCCGGCAAAGAGTGATCCGGCCATAATTGAATCGGCTCCTGCTGCAATAGCTTTGATGATGTCGCCCGAATATCTTATGCCACCGTCAGCAATAACAGGGACGCCTGATCCTTCAATAGCTTTTGCAACATTATATATTGCTGAGAGCTGAGGCACACCCACCCCTGCAATAACCCTTGTTGTACATATTGACCCGGGGCCTATTCCCACTTTAACTCCGTCAGCTCCCTCATTTAAAAGCTTTTTTGCTGCTTCAGGAGTACCAATGTTTCCTGCAATGACATCAACACCCGTAAAATTTCTTTTAATATCACGGAGTATTCCGATCACATTTTTGGTGTGGCCATGTGCAGTGTCAATGACTATGGCATCCACATTTGCATTTATCAGTGCTTCTGCTCTTTCGAGCGTATCGGCAGCTATGCCTACTGCTCCTGCTACCCTGAGCCGGCCCTTATCATCCTTGCAGGCATTGGGCCTGTCTTTCGACTTGGTTATATCTTTATAGGTTATAAGTCCGATAAGCTTATTGTTTTCATCAACTATCGGTAGTTTTTCAATTTTATGCTTCTGAAGTATCCGGGCCGCTTCTTCAAGATTCGACTGGTAGTTAATGGTAATGAGACTTGTAGTCATTACCTGGGAGATTTTTTTTGAGGAATTGTTTTCAAACCGCAAATCCCGGTTCGTAACAATACCTTTCAGAATACCATTCCTGTCAGTAACCGGTATTCCACCTATTTTATATTCCCTCATAAGGTTTATTGCTTCAGAAACCGTGGCCTCAGGATGTATCGTGACAGGGTCGGGGATCATAACATTTTCAGCCCTTTTTACTTTCTTTACCTGTGATGCCTGCTTATCAACCGACATATTTTTATGGATAACTCCAATACCTCCTTCACGTGCTATGGCAATTGCAAGCTCTGCTTCAGTAACAGTATCCATGGCAGCAGAAACAATGGGAGTATTCATGCGGATATTGCGGGAAAACATCGAACTGATATCAACCTCCCTCGGAAGAACTTCAGAATATGCCGGAATAAGGAGCACATCATCAAATGTAAGACCTTCAAAAAGGATTTTATCTTTTAAAAATGACATAGCCTGGATTTTTAGAATTTTTACCGGCGCAAATTACAAAAAAAATGCACTATTAAAACATTCAGAGATAAATTTGATATGCATAAAAAATTGAATTACAGTTATTATTTTTGTATATGGAAAATAAAATACCGGGGTAAAAATTTAATAACAACTGTCTGAAATCGTGGACTTCGAAATCTGCAGAAAAATACTGACAAAATATTGGGGATATACCTCTTTCAAACCCCTTCAGGAAGAAATAATAAAGTCGGTTATTTCAGGCAGGGATACTCTTGGGCTTTTACCAACAGGCGGCGGGAAGTCAGTTACTTTTCAGGTTCCGGGTATTGCCATGGAAGGCGTGTGCCTTGTTGTTACCCCTTTAATTGCACTTATGAAAGAGCAGGTAGAGAGGCTTAACAGAATGGAGATAAAGTCCCTTGCAATCCACTCGGGAATGACACGCGAGGAAATTGAGATAACACTTGATAATTGCATTTACGGCGATTATAAGTTTCTCTACCTTTCACCCGAACGGATTTCGACACCGCTTTTCAAAACCAGAGCCCCCCGGCTCAATGTGTCACTTATTGCTGTTGATGAAGCACATTGCATATCGCAGTGGGGATACGATTTCCGTCCTTCATACCTGAGAATAGTGGAACTCAGGGATCTGATTCAGACAAATCCTCCCTTTCTTGCATTGACGGCTTCGGCTACCCCGAAAGTAATTGATGATATACTTGAAAAACTTGCTTTCAAGAAAAAAAATGTACTGAAGACAAGTTATGAAAGAAAAAACATATCATATCTTGTCCGTAAAGTTGAAGACAAGAATTCATACCTTATCAATACACTTGGTAAAGTTAAAGGTTCCGGAATTATTTATGTGAGAAGCAGAAAGCGTTCAAAGGAAGTATCAGATATGATAGCAGGCAGGGGATTCAGTGCCGACTATTACCATGCAGGCCTTCCTCAGGAGGTGAGAGATAAAAAACAGAGTGAGTGGTCGGCTGGACAAACAAGAATAATAGTAGCAACAAACGCATTCGGAATGGGCATTGACAAACCTGACGTACGCTTTGTGATACATTGGGATATTCCGGAGTCAATTGAGTCATATTTTCAGGAGACCGGCCGCGCCGGTCGCGACGGTAAACCATCATGGGCTGTGCTTCTTTTCTCTGAAGCCGACAAGAACAGGCTCAAAGAAAGCATCGCACATAAATTCCCCCCGGTTGAAAAAATAAAAGATATCTACGAAATGCTTTGCAATTTCCTGAAAGTACCTGTCGGCTCAGGAAAAGATACAGTACACGATTTCAACATGCAGGAATTCGTCTCCCAGTACCGGCTTCCGGTAATAGATACATACAACAGCCTGATGTTCCTCCAGCGTGAAGGATACCTTGAATTTACCGAGGAAATAAACAATCCGTCAAGGGTGCACTTTATCGTGGGGCGGGACGACCTTTACAAATTTCAGGTTGCTAATGAAACTTACGATAAATTCATAAAACTGCTACTAAGATCCTATACGGGAATGTTTACCGAATTCGTTCCTGTGAACGAAGATATCCTTGCCAGAAAATCAGGATTGAGCCGCGATACTGTTTATCAGTACCTTGTAAGACTTTCTTCAATGAACATTATACATTATATCCCCGGGAAAAAGACTCCGCTTGTGATCTTTACCGAAGAGCGGCTCGACAGGAAAAGCCTTTTTATATCCCCTGAAAACTACCTGCACGTGAAGGAAAAGTACCTGCTAAGACTTGAAAAAATGCTTGAATATGCAGAAACCGATTCCAGATGCAGGTCGGTGATGTTGCTTGAATACTTCGGGGAGGAAGCCGACAGATGCGGAAACTGCGATGTGTGCAGGAAAAGAAATGAACTGGAACTGAGTAAATATGAATTTGATATAATCCTTGAGGAAATAAAGTCCGTGCTGTCGGTCGAACATCCCGATGCCCGGGAACTGGTGAAAAAAATAAACTACCCTGAAGAAAAAACAGTAAAAGTCGTCCGCTGGCTCATTGATCATAATAAAATAAGACAGGATGAGGAAATGAAACTATTCTGGAACAAATAACATTCAGGAATTATCCATTACAATGGTCATACATAATATTTTAACAGGCAACAATTTCCGTCATAAAATCCGGAGAAAACCCTGAAATCATTATTTTCTGCATTCACCTCTTACTCAAGTCAAAAATTGGCTAATTTTGTCGTCTCATTCATAAGTTGCCCCTGATGAAAAAAAATAAATCTGAATCTCTGTTTGCCGGAAGCATTGTTGAATTTGTTGCTTCAGCAAATGAATACTGTAAATATATTGAGAGAGCAGAGGAATTTGAGGGAGAAGAACTGCTTAAAATACTTCAGCGTCTTTTGCCTTTTATCTATCTTAAAGCTACCTTGTTACCACAACTCGAGCCTTTCTTTGAAGAAGGCAATGAAAAATTTGTCAGGGAAGAAGACTGGAACAGGATTCACGATATTCTGAAAGTAAAATTCGGAACCGCTGATGCTTTCCTCGAGGTCTTTGATGAAAGAATGAAAGAATCGGAACATCCGGTCGTTGTAAGCCTGGCAGAAAACCTTGCAGACTTATATCAGGACCTTAAGGATTTTGTAATTCTTTACCAGACAGGAACAAATGAAATAATGAATGATGCCATCTGGGAATGCAGAATGAATTTTGAAAATTACTGGGGCCAGAAACTGGTAAACTCAATGAGAGCTATCCACAGACTTGTTTATTCGGGGGAGGAAATAGGCAGGCCGACAGATGAGGAAACGGAAGAGGAAAAAAAACTCAGGCAGGAAAAGTGGATTATAAGCCGGAAACAGAGGGAATTCAGAAAAAACGGTAAATAATATGTATCTCAGAAACATAAACAAGGAGGAGCTCAATAATTACACGATCAAAGCTTTCGAGGGGAATGTAGTTCTGATAGACAGAATGGAATCATTCATAAGATATATCGGTTCACTCCGGAATCAAAAAATACTCGGCTTTGATACAGAAACAAAACCATCATTCAGAAAGGGCAGAAGAAACAAGGTTTCGTTATTACAGCTTGCATTTGACAGCACTGCATACCTTTTCAGATTGAATAGAATAGGGGTGCCTCCTGAAATTACACGGATATTGTCTGATCCTGACATTATTAAAGTTGGTGTGGCAGTTCATGACGATATTAAAATTCTTCAGGAACTTGTTTCATTTAAACCTGCCGGCTTTATTGATCTTCAGAAAATGGTTAAAGAATATGGCATTGAAAGTTCAAGCCTCAAAAAGATAACAGCTATTGTGCTGGGCTTCAGAATATCTAAAAGTCAGCAGGTTACCGATTGGGAAGCACCTATCCTCACCCGGCAGCAAAAGGTTTATGCTGCAACCGATGCCTGGGTCTGCTACGAAATATACAGAAGCCTTACCTGTAATAACCAATGAATATAACATCAATTCAGAATAATACTGAATCAATGAGAATTGTTCTTAAATCAGGCAAGGAACAATCGGTTCGCCGGTATCATCCATGGATTTTTTCGGGTGCCATTAAGAAAATTTACGGCGATCCGACAGAAGGTGATATCGTGGAGGTTTATGACAACAAAGGCGAATTTCTTGCACTGGGTCACTATCAGTTGGGTTCAATAGCTGTAAGAATTCTGTCGTTTGAAAAAACCGTTCCTGATAAAGAATTTTTCCGTGGAATGATTGCTGCTGCAATTGATTACAGGAAAAAGCTTGGCTTTTTTGATTCTGAAGTAACAAATGTTTTTCGTCTGATACATGCTGAGGGCGATAATCTTCCCGGACTGATTGCCGATTATTACAACGGCGTGGTTGTCCTCCAGATGCATTCTGCAGGAATGTACAGGATAAGAAAAGAGATCGCCGGAATAATTGCCGAAATAATCGGCGATAAGGTAACTGCAGTGTATGATAAGAGTGAATCAACAATTTCCTATAAGTCAGGTATTAAAGTTGAAAATGAATTTCTTGTCGGTAAATCCCAGCCTGTAATTGTGACTGAAAACGGCTACCGTTTTTTTGTGGACTGGACAACGGGACAGAAAACAGGTTTTTTTATTGACCAGCGCGAAAACCGGAAACTTGTACAGTTATATTCTTCAGGACGTGATCTGCTGAATCTGTTTGGGTACACAGGAAGTTTTTCAGTATATGCAATGAAAAATGCACGAATGGTGCATACTGTTGACAGTTCGGGTGTGGCCATAAGACTTGCAGATGAAAACATTAAACTTAACTATGGCGATGACGGGCGGCATAAATCTTTTCAGGCAGATGCTTTTGAGTTTCTTGCAGAAAGCCGGAACAAATACGACATGATTATACTCGACCCTCCTGCATTCGCCAAACACAACGATGTACTTTCAAATGCGCTTCAGGGTTATAAAAGGCTTAATCTGAAAGCTATTGAAAACATAAGGCCGGGCGGAATCATATTTACTTTTTCCTGTTCGCAGGTGGTATCAAAAGAAAATTTCAGAAAGTCGGTTTTTGCGGCAGCAGCAAGCACAGGCAGAAAAGTCAGAATACTGCATCAGCTCGGCCAGCCATCCGACCATCCTGTAAATATTTACCATCCTGAAAGTGAATACCTTAAAGGTCTTGTACTCTACGTAGAATAAAATCCCTGAAATTCAACCAATCAATCACTCAATCATTCAATCAACCAATTAATCACTCAATCAATCAACCAACCAACAATTCCGAAATGAACACTGACAGGCACATAGAATTCATCGCAAAAAAACTTGCACTGCAGGTTTGGCAGGTTGAAAATACCCTAAGGCTTTTAGATGACGGTGCCACAGTTCCTTTTATAAGCAGGTACCGTAAGGAGATGACAGGCAGTCTGGATGAAGTCACTCTACTTACCATAAAGGATGAATTTACCCGTCTGAAAGAACTTGAAAAGAGGCGTGAAAGTATTATCAGGACTATTGAGGAACAGGATAAGATGACACCGGAGCTGCGTCAGAGAATTGAAGATGCTCTTACACTTGCTGAACTGGAAGATATTTATCTGCCATATCGTCCAAAACGCAGAACGCGTGCTACTGTTGCACGGGAAAAAGGACTTGAACCGCTTGCCGCAATAATATTTGAACAGGCAGAAAAAGACCCGTATTTAAAAGCAAAAGAGTTCATAAATGAGCAGGTTTTAACTGTGGATGAGGCTATTGCAGGTGCCTGTGATATTATCGCCGAATGGATAAGTGAAGATGAGAAGGCGAGAAAACAAATGAGAGATCTGTTTGAAAAGGAGGCTGTGATTTTTTCTTCGGTAATAAAAGGTAAAGAGAAAGATGGTATAAAGTATTCCGATTATTTCTTATGGTCGGAGCCGTTAAAGAAATGCCCGTCGCACAGGTATCTTGCAATGCGGCGGGGTGAAAATGAAGGTTTTCTGAGGCTCTCAATATCTCCAGATGAAAAAAAGGCTATACGGTTGCTTGAGAACCTGTTTGTTAAAGGTAACAGTAGTTCTTCTGAGCTTGTAAGAAAAGCTCTTTCCGACAGCTGGAAAAGATTGCTTGGCCCTTCAATGGAAACTGAATTCAGGAACATTTCAAAGGAACATGCAGATGATGAAGCCATAAAAGTGTTCGCGGATAATCTGCGGCAACTGCTTCTTGCACCACCCCTTGGAGAGAAAAATGTCCTTGCCATTGACCCCGGTTACCGTACTGGCTGCAAAATTGTATGTCTCGACCGGCAGGGTAATCTTTTGCATAATGAAACGATATATCCTCATCCTCCGCAGAATCAGACAGCTATATCGGTAAAAAAGATTGTAAATCTTGTAAACTCATATAAAATTGAAGCAATAGCAATAGGTAACGGAACAGCCAGCCGTGAAACCGAGGATCTGATAAGATGGATTAAATTTGATCGCGATGTACAGGTATTTGTGGTAAGTGAAGCAGGTGCATCGGTATATTCAGCCTCAAAAGTTGCAAGGGAGGAGTTTCCTGAATATGATGTGACAGTAAGAGGTGCTGTTTCAATTGGCAGAAGGCTTATGGATCCTCTTGCCGAGCTGGTAAAGATTGACCCTAAATCAATTGGTGTTGGGCAGTATCAGCACGATGTTGACCAGACAAAATTACAGAGCTCCCTTGATGAGGTAGTAGTCAGTTGTGTAAATGCCGTAGGCGTTGAGTTAAATACCGCCAGCAGCCATCTGCTGACATATATTTCGGGGTTAGGTCCTCAATTAGCTAAAAACATAGTTGAATACCGTACCCAAAATGGTGCTTTCAGGTCGAGAAAAGAATTGTTGAATGTAAAAAGAATGGGAGAGAAGGCTTTTGAACAATGTGCCGGTTTCCTGAGGATAAGAGATGCGGAAAATCCGCTTGATGCAAGTGCTGTACACCCTGAGAGTTATCATATTGTGGAAAAAATGGCTTCTGACCTCGGCGTAAGAATAACCGACCTTATGGCCGACGCAGAACTGAGAAAGAAAATCAGGATTGAGGATTATGTAACAGAAAAGACCGGTTTACCAACTCTACAGGATATTATGGAAGAACTTGCCAGGCCGGGCCGCGATCCGAGAACGAAAATAAAGGAATTTAGATTTGCTGATATTCATTCAATTGAAGATGTCAGGGAAGGCATGGTTGTTCCGGGTATTGTGACAAATATCACAAAATTCGGTGCCTTTGTTGACATTGGGGTAAAACAGGATGGTCTTGTTCATATATCAAACCTTGCAAGGGAGTTTGTAACAGACCCCACTGCAGTAGTTAAACTTCACCAGCATGTAATGGTGAAGGTTATAGGAGTGGATATTGAAAGAAACAGGATTCAGCTTTCAATGAAAGATATTGCAGAGGCGGATAAATAAATTATCTTCCCTGTCTGCTCTGTCCCTGCCCGCTTGTCTGGGGCATCTCAGGCTTGCCGGGCAATTTTGCATCCCTTTGAGCGGCAAACCATGCAAATGCTGCAGTTATAATTGCATTATGTCTGAGATCACTGAAAACAAACCTTTCGTATGTGTCCATCACCGTATGGTAACCCCTTCCGTATTCAATTGGATCCTGGATAAACTGGAATCCCGGCAATCCGGCAGCATCAAAAGAAAGATGATCTGTGCCGCCTGTATTCCTTATTGTGATTGTTGAGCAACCCATGTCGGCAAATGGTTTAAGCCACTCTTCAAATATAGGTCTCATCAGCTCATTCGACTGCAGGTAAATGCCCCTGTATTTGCCTGAACCATTGTCCATGTTAAAGTAACCTGCAAATTTGTTCCAGTCGGGTTTTTTCGTTCTGGTCTGAGGATCAAAAAGGTACTTTTCGACATAACCCCTTGAACCGTTCAGTCCCTGCTCTTCGCCACCCCATAATGCAATACGTATTGTTCTTCTTGGAGCAACATTCAGTGTTTTCAATATTCTCATTGCTTCGAGCATGACGATACAGCCTGATGCATTGTCGGCAGCGCCGGTACCTCCGTGCCATGAATCAATATGCGCCCCAATGAGCACAAATTCATCTTTTAGTACCTTATCAGTACCCGGAATCTCACCTATAACATTATAAACTTTAGGACTTTCAAAGAATCTGTTTTTGATTTCAACTTCCATTACAACAGGCACCTCGTGGTTCAATAATCTTACCATTCTGCCATATGCTTCAATGGGGATATTAAGCTGGGGAACTGGTTCAGGGTCGCCCCACTTGTAGTTAGCGCCGTTGGAACGCGGTACATTAAATGTTCCTGCATTATTTATAATTACTGCCACACCTTCGTTTTTCAGCATTTCCAGTATTTTATTCTGAAGTTCCCTCTGAGCCATTAACTGGGCTATGTCGCCCTGAGGTCTTCTTCCGGCAGGGCCTCCCCCTGCTGCCATTGAAAGCTCTTTAAGCTGCTCATCGGTATAACGGGTTGCCAGTGGAGTAAAGCTTACTTCGTAGGTGGCTGTTGATGGCATTAATACAATTTTTCCTGCAAGTTTCCCTTTATATTTTTCAATATCAGTCTCATTCTGGATATTGACAAGAACCACCTCGCTTTTTACCAGTCCATTGGTACTGCCTGTCCATGCCACCGGATTGCAGGCGAAGTTTACATAATACGGTTCAACCATTGCAGCATACGTCTTCAGGTTGTCCCATCCTCCTTGCGTGAATTCCCTTGCTTCTTCAATTCTGACATTCTGCAGACCAATCTCTTCCATCTTCTTCTTCGCCCATTCATTTCCGCGGGTATTGCCGGTTGAACCTGTTAGACGAGGACCCGCAAAATCAGTTAAACCATAAGCCAGTTCTTCAATAGAATTGCCTCTTGAACCTTCCTGCTTGATCTTGTAAACCATTGCAAGATCTATGTTCTCCTTCTGCGCTGTAAGCAAATAAGGAAGGAAAATGAGCAGGAACAAACTTGTGTAAAATTTTCTGGTATTCATTTCAGGTATGATTTAAAAGTATTTGTTACCGGTGTTAAAAATAGAGAAAATTATAAGCAGTGTAACAGACTCAATTAAATAAATTAACGTTAATTAACATTACTTTTGCATAGATTATTTTCAACAGATGATTTACCCTGGTGATTTTGAGATAAAAACAGGTTTCGACAGAATAAGAAAAATGTTGTCGGAAAAATGTCTGGGTCCGGTAGGAGTTGAACTTGCGGCTCAAATGAAATTTGAAACTGATTTTCAAGTCATTCAGGAAGAGCTGTCAGAAACATGGGAATTTCAGCAGATTCTTTCCTTTGATGATCCTTTTCCGGCTGAGAATTTTTATGATATTTCAGGCACTCTTAATAAGCTCAGGATTGAAGGCACTTATCCGGAAATACAGGAATTATTTGATATAAAAAGAGCGCTGGATTGCCTGAAATCAGTTCTGAATTATTTCAGAAGCAGGGAAGAGTCAAGATACCCGGCACTGAAATCACGTGCTGCGGGCATAAAATATTACTCCTATGTTGCTGATGCAATCGAGCGTATTCTTGACAGGCATGGAAACATAAAAGAGAGCGCATCTTCCGAACTCAAAAGGATAAGGTCTGAACTTGCCTCAAAAAATGCCATGGTTTCAAAGAAATTGATTGCAGTTCTGAAACAGGCCCAGGCCGAAGGCATCGTTGATCCTGATGCCGGAGTATCGGTCAGAAACGGCAGGGGAGTTATCCCTGTAAATGTTTCAGGAAAAAGAAGAATAAACGGACTTATTCACGATCAGTCAGCTTCGGGAAAGACAGTTTTTATTGAACCTTCGGAAATTGTTGAATTAAATAATGAAATTGTTGAACTTGAATATGAGGAAAAGCGTGAAATAATAAAAATACTTACGGCTTTTGCAGATAATATACGCTCATATATTGATGACCTTCTCATATCGAACAGATTTATTGGCGAAATAGATTTTATAAGGGCAAAAGCACTTCTTGGAATAGAGCTTGGTTCAATAAAACCTGTAATAACCGGTAAACCCGCCCTCGCATGGAAAGGAGCAATACATCCGCTTCTTTATGAAGCATTTAAAAAAGTTCCTGACAGAAAAGTTGTTCCTCTTGATATAAGCCTTGATGAAAAAAACAGATTTTTACTGGTTTCAGGCCCCAATGCAGGTGGGAAATCAGTGTGCCTTAAAACGGTAGGGCTTATTCAGTATATGTTTCAGTGCGGAATGACGATTCCCGTGCAGGAAGGCTCTGTAGCTGGAATATTTAAAAACATTTTTATAGATATAGGTGATGAGCAAAGTATTGAAAATGATCTTAGTACTTATAGTTCGCATCTTATTAACATGAAATTTTTCCTAAAAAACGCCACAAATGATACACTGATACTTATTGATGAGCTTGGCTCAGGCACAGAACCTGTACTGGGAGGTGCAATTGCGGAAGCAATACTGGACGAGCTGATTAAAACCGGAGCATTCGGCGTGGTTACCACCCATTATTCCAATCTGAAACATTTTGCCTCGGTTACCGAAGGCATAATTAATGGCGCAATGCTGTTTGACAATCACCTGATGCAGCCTCTCTTCGTGCTTGATATCGGTAAACCCGGCAGTTCTTTTGCATTTGAAATTGCGCGTAAGATAGGACTGCCTGGAAATATTCTTGAATCGGCTTCCGGTAAAGCAGGCTCCGGACACGTTGATTACGATCGTCACCTGAAAGATATTGCCCGCGATAAAAGATACTGGGAACGGAAACGCCATAACATACGCCAGCACGAGAAGAGACTGGAGGAACTGATTGAGAAGTATGAAAAAGAGCTGGCCGGTGTAAAAAACCTTGGAAAAGAAATTATCGCCGGAGCAAGAGAAGAGGCTCAGCGATTGCTGAAAGAATCAAACCGATTAATAGAGAATACCATAAGGCAGATTAAGGAAGCTCAGGCCGAAAAGGAAAAAACCCAAAAAGCAAGACAGGAACTTGAAACATTTAAAAAGGAACTTGATAAACATATTAATACCGCTATTGATTCAAAAATTTCTGAACTTAATGAAAAGACAAAACTTATTGGAAGAAAAGAAAAACCTGCAGAAATAAAGAATGAGAGTTTTACTAAAACCCCTTTAAAGATAGGTGATGTGGTACGGATGGCTGATACCATGGCTGCAGGTGAGATTGTTGCGGTAGATGGTGATTTGGTAACAGTTGAAGCAGGTTCATTCAGATTTCAGGTATCGTCTGGCCGGCTTGAAAAAATAAGCAGGGCTGAACTGAAGAAGAGTCAGCGGCAGGGAACAGTGGTAATGCATACAGACCCTTTAATAAGTGAACGCAAACTGAATTTTAAACCTGAGATAGATATCAGAGGTGTGAGAGGGGAAGAGGCTGTTAATATTGTACGTAACCTTATTGATGATGCGGTTATGGTTCGGCACAGGCATCTGAGGATAATTCACGGAAAAGGAAACGGAATACTCCGTCAGCTTATCCGCCAGTACCTTGCAACAGTAGATGTCGTAAAATCGTATCAGGATGAGCATGTTGACCGGGGCGGAGCAGGAATAACACTCGTTGAACTGGATATATGATACCGGCCATCGAACATCTAACATTGAATACCGAATACAAAATACCAAATATTGATTACCGGTCACCGTAATTATTCCTGCCAGATAAATAACAAATATGGTAAAATCTGCAATCCTCGTAATGTTATCCGAACCTGTAATGCTTTTTAACGGCCTTGTTTATCTTCCATCTGCACTTTAACCCTTCAGGAAAAACAACAAGATCACCCTTGCCGAATCTTACAGGTTCTCCGTTCTCAGGTGTCACTACAACATCACCCTCAAGAATGTAACAGGTTTCTTTTTCATCATACTCCCATGGGAATTCTGATTCCTCTTTAGTCCATACAGGCCACGATGCGACCCCTAATTTTTTGAGTTTTTCCTCCGAAGGTTTTTCTACATGTATCATATCCGGAAATTTTTATCTGGTATCAAAAATATTAAAATCCTTTTGATTAAAAAATCATAAAAATAATGCTGGCATAAATAACTGGTATAAAAAACTAAAAAGAAAAAGCAGGGCCATTGTCCTGCTTTTCAAAAGACATTTAAAATGTTCAGAAGAGTCTTACCGATCCGTATGATGTTGATACTTTAACAGTTGAGGAAGGTGATTCATCAGAGCCAACAATTCCTTCTATTTCGGATGATGTATTTTCAATTATCCGCTTTTTAATTTTTAGCCTTTCTTCATCAACTTTTATGGAACCGTACGATGACCTGCCGTCAAGTTTATAGCTGGCCGATGGATCAATACCTACCCTCACCCCGGTGTATCTTGTGTTTATATCTATTGATTCAAATCCTTTTGGAACAAAATTGACGTTAACTGAACCATAACTGCCGTCAATATTTAATTTTTTTGCAAGATTATCTATGTTTAATGAAGTATATGCTGCTTCAATTACAAGGTTATTGATTTTTTCAATGGTATAATTGTCGTATTTTGCAACGCTGACCAGTGAACTTAACTCACCTGCTTTGAATTTTGAATAGCGGCTGTCAATCAGTACAGCTTTAGCCAAAGGCAGTTCAAACGAGGTTGTATACCTAAGATTGAGGTCTATCCATCCGGCTTCTTTGATCAGTCCTTTACCGTAAGCAATATAAATTTTATTAAGCGGTTTTTCATCCTGCCGGGTAAGTTTTGTAACGGTCAGATTGCCGTATTTTATATCGAGGTTAACATAGCCTCTTATTTCGTCTATATCAGTGTTGCCGTATCTGTTTGCAAGGCTGAGGTTACAATAATACGGCATTTTGACTGTATAGTTGATACTGAATTTCCGGTTTGTTCCTCCCCAGCCTGAAAAACTGAATTTATCGTCAATTACTGTTTTTGCCGCTACTAAGTCAGTGCCTTCTGAGAACTGAACGTCAATCAGATTAATAAGCTTTTCTGCACGGCTTCTGTCGGGTAGTTCAATTGTGACTTTTACGTATATATCAACTTTGTCACTGTCCCAGCTGGTTACCACAACATTTCCATACCTGTTGCTTATTTCTACAGTGGTGTTTTTACCTGCCGTAAACTCTTTTCTGAATTCCTTTGTAACTTCCTGAGCCTTTACTGAAAAAGCAAGAAGTATTGCTGCCAGAATCAACAGCCCCTGTTTAAATATTTCTTTTTTCATTTTTCTGATTTTTTTCGTTTTCATTTCTGATGGCTTTCAGCTGGTTAACTATGTATGATAAGACTTCAACCTTTGTCTGATAATGTTCGATCATGGCGTTTATTATTCTTTCGTCATTTGGGTTGGCCTTCAGATCTTTCTGAAGCTGGAGGTACACCGAGTCCATGCTTTGAAGTTCATTTTTAAGCATCTTTTGCTGTTCGGGATTATCGCTCAGATAGTAATTTCTGAGTTCGCTTTCCATATTGTTTACCTGGTGCACGTAATAGTTTTCGACTTCCCTGTATTGGGGTGAAACATCTCCGAGAGCCATGGTGTCCTTGTCGCGACGGATAAAGTTATCCCACACCCAGAGGGAAGAAAGTGTAATAAGAACTGTAACTGCTGCTGCCTTAAGAAGGTATGGGACAATGCTCCGGTGCAGTGTTCTTGAATGAAGCCTTTTTTCAAGCTTCCATTCAAACCTCTCGAAGTGCCCTTCAACCGGTTCCCTCTCATTGAACTTATCAATGTTTTCTCTGATTATGTCTTCTATATTTTTCATATCCGTCTTTTTTACATACTTTTTCTTAGCTCACCTATGAGCTTCTGTTTTGCCCTTGAGAGCTGTGACCTTGATGTACTGCTTGAGATATTAAGTATTTCAGCTATCTCGTCATGGTCATATCCTTCTATCAGGTAAAGCGACAATATTATTCTGTAGCCATCCGGCAATCTTTCAATTGCATTCTTCACTTCTTCAATTTTTGAATTAATATCCTCCACATACATTGTTTCCTCACTACTGGTGTCCCTGATTTCATGGTGCCCTTCAATATCTTCAAAGATCATTTTTCTTCTGTTAAGTGCATCGAGCGACCTGTTAATCACGATCCTTTTAAGCCATGCTCCGAAACTTACTGTACCCGAATAAGTTTCTATCTTTTCGAAGGCTGACAGAAAGGATTCCTGCATTATATCTTCTGCCTCCATCGTATCGCTCACTATCCTCAGGCTCGTGTTGTACATGGCTTTGTAATAAAGCTTGTATATCTGAAACTGAGCCTTCTGGTCGCCATTTCTGCACCCGTCGATAAGATCCTGGTGGATGTTTCTGTAAGTTGCTTCTACATTGTTTTCCATTACTTTTTGTAATCTAAGGCTGATATGTAATGCTGCATCCACTTCTTATCTTTATTCTGACATAAAGACAGTACAAAAATTTTTGTGATGCACAAAGCACAGCAGTTTTTAAAAAATATTTAAAATAATACCCTGAATAACTTTCCCGCTTTCATAATCAAACTCAGAACCAAACAAACTGTGAGGAATTGAGTAAATGATAAGCAATATTAAAGCTGCCAGGGTTACGTAAAGAGGCTTTCTGTTTCGGTGGTTTGCAATTACAGCAATAACCCAGAAAAAAAATGCAATAAGAGTTTTATTATCAGTAAGATCCCAACCAAAAGGTATTCCGGTCCATAATTCTCCGAAAGCATAATATTGCACAAGTGGACCTAAAATCATTCCTCCGGCAGTAAGAAGCACCAGAGTCCATACAGCATACCTTTCACAGGAGGTATGTTTTAAAATCCCCATGATACCTGCAGATGTTGAGAACAGCATAGCCATAAACATCAGTATAATATGCGGGGTAAGAATCCATCCCGGAACAGTTCCTTTAAACCTTACAACCACAGGATTCTCTTTAAAAAGTGTCAGAGTTCCTGCATTGTCGGTTAGCTCAATATAATACTGCAGTTTTCCGGCAGGGGGTTGCACAGGCAGCGAGGCAAAAAAACCTTTCATCTCGTACATGCCGAAGATTTTGTTCATCACAAATGATTGTATGGGTATAATCCGGTAGTGAAACAAAACCTCAGTGTATGGTTCATCAAGCCTGTACCTTTTATAAAATAATTTTGCTGACACAGTGGAATCATCAATTGCAAGTCTTACCACCGGCCTTTCATCAAGCCCGAGACTTCTGACAAGTTTTATTTTAAATAACCTGCCATTTACCATAACTTCACTTCTTGCAGGGTAAGTTGGCCCTGTCATTCTCTGGTAAACAGCAGCCGAAAGTGTAATTATTGTTGCAATAAACCAGATCAGAAAATTTTTCATTTGGTCTGTTTTATTTATTTTTTATAACTGGATAAGAAGTTCGATTTTTTTGTTGTTTCTTAGGACTTCGACTGTAATTGCTTCACCCCGTTTAAGCTGGCTCAGCCGGAACATGTAATCTTCAATATTTGTGACTGGTTTTCCGTTGATTGAGGTTATTATATCGCCTTTTTTCATTCCACCGAGGTCGGCAGGTCTGCCGGGTGTAACCAGGTCGGCCCGGAGACCGTTCTTTACACTTCCGGTCACATCAGGCATTATGCCAAGGGTTACGCCTCTTCTTCCGGGCCGGCGATAGGTATCTGATTGTGATCCCGATTCACGGAAGGCAAGCCTGGGCGTGTCGCAGGCAACTGACGAAGCAAGTCTGAAAATATAATCCGACAGCTTTACCATGCCCGGATAGTTAAGTTTGTCCCATGTATCAGATGGAGTGTGGTAGTCAACATGTGCACCTGTAGTAATAAACAAAACAGGAATATTTTTGGTATAAAAGGCTGAATGGTCACTCGGTCCGGAGCCTTCGGGTGTAAACGCAGGTTTTAATAAAGCTGTATCGGTAAGTGCCTGTACCTTTTCCCTCAGATTAACAGCAGTTCCGACACCCCCCACCTGAATATCACCTGTTTCCTTAAGTCTGCCTACCATATCGAGGTTTATCATGGCATTAACTTTTGAAAGGGCAACAGGAGGGTTGTCAGTAAAATATTTTGACCCCAGAAGACCTTTTTCTTCCCCGGTAAAAGCAGCAAACAGAATGTTTCTTCCGTGGCTGCCTTTTGTACCGGCCATTTTGCCGGCAAGTTCAATAAGCATGGCCACACCCGAAGCGTTATCATCGGCACCATGGTGAACAGCCACAGTGTCGGGTTTACGGCTTGATGAATGTTTTCCACCCATACCGAGATGATCGAAATGAGCACCTATAATAACATACTCATCCTTCAGCAAGGAATCTTCACCGGGAAGAAGCATAACAACATTCCTTGTAGTAGCTTTACGGTTCAGAATTTCCAATGTGGCTTCTGCAAAAACTCCAGTTTCAAAACTGAAAGGTTTACCGTTTCCATTAAGCTTTTTTTCAAGTGCCGCAATGGTCTGCTTTGATTTGTTCAGAATAACATCAGCAACTTTTCTTTTTATCCTTATTACAGGGATTCCTGCCGAAGATTCACCGGGTGAAAGGGGCTCCAGCACATCTTCACTGTCGTACTCTTCGCCCGATACCAGCATCACACCCCCGGCTCCCAAATCTTTTGCAATCAGAGTTTTGTTATAGTCACTGCTGAATTGCGAATAATGACCAGCAGGGTTGCCCTGCTCATTGTCGCCTCTCAAAACCATTACCCATTTTCCGGTTACATCTATCCCTGAATAATCATCTCTATTAAGGGAATCAGTATTTATTTTGAAACCGTAACCGGCAAAAACAACTTCAGCTTTGAGGGTACTGTTTGAACTGAATGATGCCGGCATGAAATCATTTTCTGCTGTGAATGTTATATTATTTATATTCAGATAGTTATTCTTTCCTGTTTCTGTTGAAACAACCACTTCAAAACTTTGAAAGCCTTCATCCGTAAGGGGCTTTAAACCATATGTTTGCATTTGTTTTCTGATATAAACTGCAGCCAGACTGTCGCCCATTGTTCCGGTAAGCCGTCCTCCCAGTTCATCAGAGGATAAATACTTTACATGCGACTGAAGTTCCTGTTCTGTAATGTACCTACGCCTTCCTGACGGTGTACAGGAAATCAATACCAGCAAAAAAACGCCGGTACAAGCTTTAAAAATTTTTGTCATATAATGATGAAATCTTGTTGTTCATGAAAATATTATACTTCAAAATTAATATTCTTTTGGCATCTCAGGACAACAATATTTTGAAATTGCAAAAAAAGGGAACCTTTTTCAGGGTTCCCTTCTGGTGCCGGTTTAATTTTTATGTAGTTTTTCCTTTGATTTACTGAAACAGTTTGAATGTTTCTTTTATAAGACCTATTGCCTCTCTTAGTTGTGCTTCAGTGATAACGAGAGGCGGGGCAAAACGGATTATATGTTCATGAGTGGGTTTTGCAATAACACCGTTTTCTTTCATTGCTACACATACATCCCACGCTGTTTTCCCGCCTTTAGGTTTAATACCGACTGCATTCAAAAGACCTTTGCCTCTGACAAATTCGATCATATCTGATTTTATGGATGAGAATTCGCTGCGGAAAATTTTGCCCATTTTTTCAGCGTTTTCAGCAAGTTTTTCATTCCTGATTACTTCGAGTGAAGCAATTGCAACCTTTGCGGCAAGCGGATTACCGCCGAAAGTGGAGCCATGTTCTCCGGGCTTGATTGTTAGCATAATATCATCATCTGCAAGGACTGCAGATACCGGATATACTCCTCCGCCAAGAGCCTTGCCAAGAATGAGAATATCGGGTCTGACATTTTCATGATCACAGGCAAGCAGTCTGCCGGTTCTTCCCAGCCCGGTCTGTACCTCATCGGCAATAAAAAGCACATTCTTTGCCTTGCACATTTCATAAGCTTTCCTGAGGTAACCTTCATCAGGTACCACAACTCCCGCTTCACCCTGAATAGGCTCAACCAGAAAACCTGCCACATCAGGATCCTCAAGGGCTTTTTCAAGTGCATTCAGATCATTATAAGGAATAATCACAAATCCCGGTGTATAGGGACCATAATGATTCCTTGCATCAGGATCGGTTGACATCGAGATAATTGTAATAGTCCTTCCATGAAAATTACCGGCACAACAGATTATTTTAGCACAGTTTTCCTTTATTCCTTTTCGCAGATATGCCCATTTTCTGCAAAGTTTAAGCGCTGTTTCGTCACCCTCCGCACCTGTATTCATAGGGAGTACCTTGTCGTATCCGAAATATTTCGTCACATACTCCTCATATTCACCAAGAACTGAATTGTAAAAAGCCCTGGATGTAAGCGAAAGTTTCTTTGCCTGGCTAACAAGTGCCTCTACTATCTTAGGGTGACAATGCCCCTGATTTACGGCTGAATATGCCGACAGAAAGTCAAAATATCTTTTGCCATCAACATCCCATACAAAGGGACCTTCTCCACGATCAAGTACCACAGGAAGTGGATGGTAATTGTGAGCTCCGTACAGATCTTCTCTTTTAATGTAATCCTGAGTCTTCATTTTTCTGGTATTTAAATTTGCATAACTGGGTGCCGGGTGTTGGGTGCCGGGTGCTGGTTGCTTAACCTTGAACCCTTTTTAGCGCTGCAATCTTACAAAAGAGTTTCCTCTTTTCAAAATGAAGCAGTTAAAATAATTTTTTTCAGTGCAGTTTAACGGGGTAAAAGAGAATTTTTACAGGGCCTTTCAATCCTGATGGTACAGGAGGATCATCTTTTTTGTAAAATCTATGTGTTGTGAAGGTTAACCTGCCGGTTGGTCTTGGTTTTCCGTCCATAAGCCATTCAGGCCATTTGCCGCCTTCAATACCATCCCATGGTTCCTGCTCATCCCCAATAAGCCTGTTAATCCATAAATTTACAACTTCAATCTCAAGCTGATTGTTTTTTTCCTTAAGCAGATCGGTTATTTTCAGTTCCCATGGTGATGTCCACAAAATTCCTGCCTCCTTTCCGTTAAGTTTTATTTTTGCCATACAATTAACCACACCTGTGTTGATATAGTATTCGTATGATTTTTTATTAAATTGTTCCGGAGGGATATCAAATGTAGTCCTGTAAACAGCTGTACCTGAGTAATATTTAATTCCGTTCTCCTGCCTTTCTGTCCAGTCCTGCAGTGTTCTGAAAACAACTTCACCCGGCCCGCCCCATGCAGTGTCAAAACTCACTTTCCATGGAGTGTCAATCGTCAGCAATTCGCTTTTCTCAGGAAAATCATCGTCATAAACTGTGTTATTTATCTGATTCAGAATATTTTTCTGGTAAAAAACTACAAAATAACTCTGATAAGGTTCAAGTTTGACTGGCATAAAAGTTAATCTGTCCTTTCTTCCGGTATTTTTAAGTTTCTTAATATTTCCTGTTAAGGGATCCCATAATTCAGCCTCGTCTGAACCATCGCGGAACCAGCATGTATCAGTAATTCTTTCATTAGTTTTGTTTGAGATGAAGTAAATTTCCTTATCCTCCGTTTTCCTGTGGGAATAGCGGATTTTTCCCGAAGAAATAAAATCCGGCAGGTAACCGTAGCCTTTTAAAATGTTTGCCAGTGTATCATAATCAGGATAAATATTGAACTGATTTCCGGGAGCAATGAAAGAGGCATTTCTGCCTGAATATATTTCGTCGAGTTTAATCAGTGTACCGTTAAGATGTTTTATCTGGCTTTTGCCCTGGCTCCATTTTATTCTCCATATTGTTTCCGAAAGGCTGCATACGTGGTTATCGCACTCCGGATATCCGGAAAGAGAAGGTGATTTTATTGGCATAATGCCGGCAACTGTTGCGCCTGCTTTAAGAAGTGCATCAATTTTCTCTATCAGTTCAGGGGTAATAGTTTTAAGACCCGGCAGAATAAGTATTGAGTATGATGAACCTGAAGGGAATGTAATTCTGCCATTCACAACTGTAGCATTTTTAATAAGGTATGACGGGGAGCAGAAGTCAAATGAGTAACCTTTTTTATCAGGTAGAGTATCAGAGCCTTCAAGTGCCGAGGGAGGTGGAACGCAGACATTTGGTGCTCCTTCAGGGGTAAGGAAGAGGATGTCTGCTACCGGACGGCCCTGCATAAGCATAAACTGGCAGCGGGAGAGATATTTATGATAATCCTCTACCATATACCACCAGGTCTGACCCCTGTCCCAGTGAACACCGTAAGGACCCATCGTCATGCCGGGCAGATATTTGTTTCCGTGTGGTTTATGGGCAAAAGTGTGAAAGATAAACCTGTTGATTCCAAGTGCAAGTGCCCAATCTGTCTGGTTTTTCATGTTACCCGGATACATCTTCCATGCTTCAGTGCGGTTGGCAGTAAAAGATTCTGCAGCAATTACCGGTTTACCTGTTACATGTCCTATTGATGTAGCTTCAATACAACTGAAGGCTGAGTTAAATCCATGACCTTTTGTCCAGAATTCGCCCATAGGTATGTCGGCAACTGCTCCGAGGTCGAAGTCGGGTGCCGGATTCATGTCGTAAGGTTCTATCGAAAGTCTGAATCCGTATCTGCGGCCCAGCGATTTAAAATATTCCGCATGGTTTTCAACTATCAGTTCGCCGGCAGTTTGTCTGACATCCCACAAAAACCTTTCACTTTCTTCTGCGGAATTAATTGTATAACCTGCGAATACAGGAAGATATAATACCGGATCGTAGCCTCTTCGCCTGATGAATTCATCAATGAAATTGTGGCTCCAGTTCTGGGCTCCCATTTCCCAGCTATCTATATGAAGCATGCTCCATCCGGCTCCACGGGAAGATTTTACGGGTTTTGCATTCTGAACAAGTTTCCCGATATATTCTCTGAAGTGCGAGCCAAGAGCAGCAGTGTCAAATTTATCCGATTCAAAACCCAGACCCGGCACAGGAGCAGGCCGTGTTACAGCGCCGTTGTTCCTTTTTCCGAAGCGGACTATAACCCAGCGTCCGGGCGGTACATTCCATGTAAGCCGTCCATTACCACGATACATCGGCGACAGGTCAATAATCTTTTCTTTTTTTATTGCTGCTTCATCTTTATCGTGAGATAAACCGGATAAAGTAATAAATGGAACGACTCCGGGCTGTGAGGTGTATGGAGGCCGGTAATAAAAAGCCTTTTCATCCAGATTTTCTATTTCGTATTTTTTCTCAGATTCCGGGAAAGCAAGCACTTTCACATCTTCATACCATTCATCCCTTTTCATCTTCAGTTCGGGTGTAAGAGTCCTTTCCCCGAAAAATGGCCTTTTGGGTTTCGGAACAGGAAGAAGAGTATCAAAAAGTACCGGGCCTGTTATAATTGTATCAGCCGATACAATATGCATCATGCTCTGTTCAGGTTTTACCCACGGACCACCGCTTCCGGCCCATCCTGGCCCTGAACCCAGTATTATCTGAATGCCCAGCCTCTCTGCTTCTTTCACGGCATGAGCGAACAAATCTATCCATTCATCGCTCATGAACTCTACTTTACCTCTGGGAATGCCAACATTAACCTCAAGAAACAAGGCATATCCTATACCTGCTTTCTTCATTGACTCAAGGTCTTCGGTTATCCCTTTCCTGTCAATATTGCCATCCATGAAATACCAGTATACTCCCGGCCTGGCAGAGTCGGGCGGATTGACAAAACCCTTTTTCAGATAATCGTCACCCGTGAATTTCCTACAGGAAACAAAGAAGCAGGAAAAAATAATAATAACTAAAGCAATCAGTCCGGTATTTGATTTATTATTCATTTTTCAGTAAATCTGGTCTTAAACGCCGGGTTCTTTCAATTGACTGTTCAAGGCGCCATTTTTCAATTTCCGGAGTATTTCCTGAAAGCAGTATATCAGGTACTTTCCAGCCTTTGAATTCGGCCGGGCGTGTATAAACCGGAGGTGCCAGCAGATCGTCCTGAAAGGAATCGGTGAGGGCTGATTGTTCATCGGAGAGTGCGCCTGGCAAAAGTCTTACAACTGCATCGGTTATTATTGCTGCAGGAAGTTCACCGCCCGACAGCACATAATCGCCCACTGATATCTCCATGGAAATGAGATGATCCCTGATCCTCTGGTCTATCCCTTTATAATGACCGGCGAGAATGATGATATTATCCAGAAGCGAAAGCCTGTTGGCAAGCTTCTGGGTGAATTTTACCCCATCGGGGGAGGTGTAAATAATTTCGTCATATTTTCTTTCTTTCTTCAGTGACTCAATTGCCCTGTAAACGGGTTCAATCATCATTACCATGCCGGCGCCTCCTCCAAATGCATAGTCATCAACACTTTTATACCTGTCGGTGGCAAAATCCCTCAGGTTAATAACGTTTATTTCCACAAGCCCCTTTTCCTTCGCCCTCTTAACTATTGAATGGTTGAGAGGACTTTCAAGCAGCTCGGGAAGAACAGTTATTATGTCAATCCGCATATCCGGAAATTTGCGGTAAAAATACAAAGAATAATGCGGATTTGAATCTTTTTGTTTTAATAAGTGATAAGAGGGTATTAACTGATAGGAAGACTGAGAGTAGGCAGTATAAAGAATAATTTTGAGCCAACAAATTTTTGCTTTTATGCATGAAAATTAATTTCTAATTCCGACCTTTATGACAATGATATTTTTATTATTGATTAAATTTTTTAAATATTATAATATGAGATACTTAATCTTGTTTTCTTTGTTTTTTTCCGGAATGCTGGTTCTCATTCAGGGACAAACCAGAAACACATCTGACAGGGCGGTTATAACATACGTGAAGGGTAAAACCACTGTAAATACAAATGAGAATGGAGAATTAATTATTGATGTATCTGAAAAAAATCTTCGTAAGTTCAAAAACATAGGATTTATAAAATACAGTGATTTTGGGGCCAGGGGTGATGGCAAAACTGATGATATAGACGCTATTGCTGCTGCCCATGCTGTTGCAAATGAAAATCATCTGCCGGTTAAGGCTGATAAGGGCGCTACATATTTTATCAGCGGTAAAAACCGGACAGCAGTTATCCGGACTGACACCGATTTTGGTACGGCTTCCTTTATTATTGACGATACCGGAGTTCAGAACCGGAACGCAAATGTATTTCTGGTAAGTTCGGCACAGCAACCGTTCAAACCTGAGGGAATTACTTCACTCAAAAGAAAACAGGAAAAAATTGATATCACACTGCCGGCAAAATGCATTATTACGGTCACCAATTCAAATATCCGGCGTTACATACGGTTTGGCCCCAACCAAAACAACGGCTCTCCCCAGACAGATATTTTTATTGTTGACAAAAACGGCAATGTGGATATGAATGCCCCCATTATCTGGGACTTCGACCAGATTACCGAAATCACGGCACTCCCACTTGACGAGACTACCCTTACCATCAAAGGAGGGCGTTTCACAACCATAGCCAACCAGGATGAATCGAAATACACCTACTACAGCCGGGGCATTTCAATCCGGCGTTCCAATGTTATCGTGGAAGGAGTGGAACACCGTATCACCGGCGAGGGAGACCACGGTGCACCTTACGGCGGCTTTATCAATATCGGCGATTGCGCCTATGTGACAGTACGAAATACCATTCTGACCGGTCACAAAACCTATGAGACAAATGGTTCGGCAGGTGTAAGGGTATCTATGGGAACCTATGATATCTCCGTCAACAGGGCTTTGAATGTATTATTTATTAACTGCAGGCAGACCAATGACATCAACGATAACCGTTACTGGGGCATACTTGGTTCCAACTACTCAAAGAATCTTCTTTACGATAACTGCACATTTTCGAGGTTTGACGCACACATGGGCGTAGCCAATGCCACCATACGCAACTCAACGCTTGGACACCAGGGAATTAATGCCATCGGCAGCGGAACCTTTCTAGTGGAAAAATCCACAATCTACGGGAGGAACCTTATCAACCTGCGTTCCGATTATGGCAGCACCTGGCAGGGAGAATTTATAATCCGCGACTGCATTTTTGTGCCTGCAGGCGGCAAACCGGTAACTGCCAGCCTGATCGGCGGCTCCTATTCCGGCCAGCATGATTTCGGCTATACCTGTTATATGCCTGAACGCATATTAATAGAAAACCTGAGGATTGACGACTCCAAACATCCTGAAAACTATCAGGGACCGGCCATCTTTGCCAATTTCAACCCTCAGATGAAGGATGATTCATACGTGGAGAAATATCCTTATGTAATAACCAGGGAAGTCATTCTGAAGAATGTCACCACAAGCAGCGGCAAGACTTTGCGGGTGAGCGATAATCCTTTCATGTTCAGGAATGTGAAGATTGTTACTGAATAGCAGCTTCTTCCATTAAACCTTTAATAATTATGCCTGTTTTGAGGGGTATCTGAACAATGGCTCCATACCTGCAGCCTTTATTTTAAGTGCATCAATCTCCACTGAAGACATTGGCACGAATTTGTCCCTCACCCCCAGCGTAATGCCTGTTCGGCTGAAGGAACCGACATTCCCATGAACCGTATCTTACTTTCATTTTTCGCTTTAATTAATGTTTCAAGCGCGCCGCCTTTGCCAAGAATGGTGTTAACATCCTTAATGCTGGTAACCGCATGAAGCTGGTAAAGATCAAAATAATCGGTGCGAGGATTTTTCAGCAGCTGCTTTGATAAAACTGCGACGTTTCATGGCTGATTGATATTTTATACCCAAAGATAAGACTGAAATGCAAATGATTGAATAAATATGTTCAATAATGGCATGGTTAAAAGAAGGCATTAGCGGCACCCAAAGAATGTAAATTCGGTTATTTTTTATTATTTTTACATATTAATTTTGTTCTCATTAAATACAGTTAATGACGGCAATTTTTCAGATGAAGACAAAATCAGATTTAAGATTTCCCTGGTTATTCAGGTCTGTACTGGTTTTTGTATTCTTTTTAATAACTGAACTTACTTTCACACAGATTTATGGCCTGAAATTTCAAAGTCATGATGTTGTTCTTGATAAGAGAACGGAATTAAATTTGACTCCCGGACACCTGTTTGATTTTAATAATGAATTCGAAATTTCTTTTGACTACAATTTTTATCTTGTAAAGCCGAATGATTATTCCGGTTTGTTCGGATACATCTTCCGGATTATTTCTTCTGAAAACAGGAATGTTGACCTTTTAATTTCTCCCACACCTGCAATAAATTTGAGCCTTGTCATCGGGAGCACCAATACCGTAGTTCATCTAGGCTCCATAAATGATGCAATTGAAAACTGGATTAATTTACGTATCAGGTTTCTTTTGAATGAGGACCGGCTTATTTTTTATACTTCTGATACTTCTTACGTTCAGAATAACATCGGATTTAAAAAGGATGATTCTTTCAGAATCTTTTTTGGAGCAAATGATTATCCGGGTTTTAAGACATCTGACGTTCCATCAATGAAAATAAGGGATATCCGGATTTATGAGGAAGGTAAATTGAAATACCACTGGCCCCTTGACGAAGTTCAGGGAAATAATGCACAAAGCAAATTGAACAAAGCAGTGGCTTTGGTAAAAAACCCGGTCTGGTTAAGGAATACACACAGTACATGGAATCAATGCTGGCAGGATGAAATAGAAGGATATGTGCTTATTACCTGTGACAGCCAGAACGGAAAAATATTTTTTGTAAGTGATAAGAAACTGTTAATATATTCGGCCCAGGAAAACAATTTTCATCCGGTTGATTACCGGAATAAATCATTTTCAATAAACGACACTTTAAGTGCAATATACAACAGCCTTGATAAAAAAATTTACTGCTATTTTGTAAACAGTAAGTTGTTTTATTGTCTTGATATTACTACCGGTGAATGGACTCAAAAAGTAGCTTCTTCAAATTCAGATAGCTTTTACAGACATTATAACAGTTATTTTGATCCTGAAGAGAATGCAGTTTACCTTTTTGGCGGTTATGGCCAGCATACTTACCATAATGATATCCGGAAGCTTGATTTAATAAAAAATGAATGGCATGAGCTAACCACAGATAATGATATATTCTTTCCCCGCTACCTGGCGGGACTCGGTTCATTGAATGATACCGTTTATATTCTTGGCGGCTTCGGAAGTACGACAGGAAGTCAGCTTGTTAACCCCCACAGTTATTTTGATTTGCTGGGTTATTCAATTAAAAACAAATCATTATTCAGGAAATTTGAAATAGACCATGTATATGATGATATGTGTGTTGGAAAAACTATCTGGATCGACAATAAAAACAGGGATTATTATGCCCTGGTATTTGAAAAGATTAAATTTGAAAGTTCACTGCAACTGATCAGGGGGAATATTGACAATCCTGAGGTTGAAGCTGTAGGGAATAAGATACCTTATAAGTTTTATGATATTAAATCCAATGCCGGATTGTTTTATTTCCCCAGCCAACACAAGCTTTATACTTTCACTTCTTTCGTAACAGATTCATTGAACACCTCTTTCAGTATTTATTCGATAGATTATCCGCCTGTAAGATTAAATCCGGAAACTCTTAGCCTGCCGTCCGGGAAGAATCTGTTAGTGATTTTTATTGTGTCTGCACTGGTGATTGTATCACTCTTTTTATCACTTTATATTATTAAAAAAAGAAGATCAAAAAGAGTTAAAGGTGATAAGATTAAAACAGATGTCAGTGATATTGTTAATCAGTCTTATAAACCAATTCCTTTAACATCGGAGGGGAAAAAAGATTATCAAATTGTTTTGTTTGGCGGTTTCCAGGTTTTTAATCTTAATAATGAGGATATAACCCATAAATTTTCACCGTTGCTTAAAGAATTGTTCCTTCTTATTTTGCTCTATTCCTGCAAAGAGAATAAAGGGATTACCTCAGATCAGATATCCGAATATCTGTGGTTTGGAAAATCAACATCAAGTGCAAGAAATAACAGGGCGGTCAATATTGCCAAGCTGAAGACGATATTAAGTGAGATGGGCCCGGTTGAATTGACTAAGAAAACAGGATACTGGAAAATAGTCTTCGACCGGAATATAGTAAGATGCGATTACCATGATTTTCTCAAAATCTCAGGCTCAAAGTCAAAGTCAAACCTTACAAAGGCGAATATTTTCAGTTTATTGGAAATTATAAGGAAGGGAGGTTTCTTAGTCAATTTTAACTATGAGTGGCTGGATGATTTTAAATCAGATGTATCTGATAAAATTATTGATACCCTTGTAACTTTTGCAGAAAAATGCAAATTGGAAACAGATGCTGAGTTCATTATTCAACTGGCTGATTGTATTTTTAATTTCGATAGTGTTAATGAAGAGGCTATGGTTCTTAAATGCAAGGCCCAGTATTTTCTTGGTAATCATGGTCTTGCAAAAATGACTTATGAAAAATTTTACAAAGAATATAAGATGCTTTACGATGAGGAATTTAAGAAATCATTTAACGAAGTAATAAAATCATAGATTCTTTTATTTCCCTGCCTGATCCCGGATGTCTGCTCTGGTATTGTTTTTACAGAAATATCTTCCGGCTGTAAACCTTCCCTTTTTTTACCGCCATAATGATATATATTCCATTCTTCATGTTTACAGGGACCTCGGTATTTAACAGTAAGAAATCCGAAACCAGCCTGCCTGAAATATCGTAAATCTTTATGGTTGAATTTAATATTGAATCATCAAAGACAAGTTTCCGGTTTCTTAAAAAGACAAACTGGTATTCATACCTGTCCGGAACATCCTCAATTGCATTATAAGTATCTTCTCTTGTTGAGATAAAAATATCATCGAAAAAAGCCAGGTATGAACCGGAGGATTCTGGCTTGTCGTAGGTGATTAATATACCTGTAATCTCATCGCCGACCAACTCCCCTTCGCCGATTTTGCATGTAATTTTTTCCCATCCGGCCCCCACTCTCCCTATCCCTGAGGAAGGATCCATGCTCAAACCCAGATTGTTTTTATAATTTGTCAGCTTGCTTAACTTCTTTCCTGATTTAAACAACAGATCAACAGAAACATATCTTCCTGATTCATTGATTGTTTTTTTCCAGAATGAAAATTTAAGATCAGCTACCACGGGTATTTTCACTTCAGCAAATTTAAAACTGTGGAATGCGTTGACTGATGAAACCGGATTGCCGGAGGCACGGACATAATATGACCCCCTGTTTGCATTTGAATCATCTTTGATAATTTCACAGGCCGGAAACGAGACATTACTGCTACCGAGAACCGAGGGATTATAAAAGCACGGATCGAGGTTGAATATCCCGTTCTTAACTACACCGCCTTCTTTTTCAACATACTCGGTATACCTCTTTTCAAAACTGTTTCTGTAATAATCAGGGCCTTTTGAGTACGGGACCTGCAATTCAGGGGATGGTTCACCGGCGCTTTTAACCATTGACGTAGCTGCACCTGCAACCCTTAGGTAAAAATCTGATGAAACCCATATTCCATCGGCGCTTAATGTGACGAAATACTGGTTGGTTGGAATCATACTCCAGTCGGTTGCCGCCTTCATTATTGCCGTACCTTCATCATATTCATCGAACATTGCAAAATACATCTGGTTAATTCCGGCCGATCTTATGTTATATGCCTGTCGCCAGAGGAATTCTCCGGCAATACGGGGAATTGCATTCGGCGCCCCTGTATTCCATGTCGACCACGAAAAACCCGGGAATAATACCGGGAGGTAATCAAGGTTATTGGCATCACAAAATGCCTTATCAGGAATAAGATAATTGGTTTTGTAGCTGTCGCACCCCGGAATGTCCTTATATCGGCCGGGTGTCCAGGGTGAAACCATATTGTAAGTTTTGTAGGCTTCAATAAATCCGGGTTTTGAGTCACCCGATTCTGTTCTCCAGTTTGTCGGAACCCCTCCGATTACATAGCATCCCCTTCCCTGAAGAAATTTTATGAGTTCTATTGTTTTCGCTGAATTACCCACCCTCGAAGTAAATCCGGGGCCCCAGATTTGCACCACTGGCTTGTTATTAACTGTGGCATAGGAAGGAGATGATGTTAATGCATAGGATTGTTCAATGTTGAAAACCCAGTCGTATTTGATACTTTCTGCCCATGCATTCTCATCTTTCCCCGACGACATATCATAACAAACATAGAATATCCTTTCATATTTTTCAGCCGCTTTTTTGACTTTCAGTGGTTTCGAAAAGGGTGAGTCGGAAATCGGATATGGGTTATCTCCGATAAAACGCTGCAGAGCTACCCCGTCAATGCCGTTATCTTTCATCCATTTAAAGTGTACGTCAATCACATCGTCCGAACTAAACAGCATTGAAGGCTCTCCGTTGCCAAGATTGTCAAAACCTGTTTGCTTAAGCACCTTCGGCTCATATTCTCTCGTGTCAGGATATATATCAAAATGAACATTACCGGTTTCAGGCCGCGTGTTGGAAGACCAATGCACCCATCCTGTATTTGTCTCACTTGCGGTAAACCATGCCTGATATCCGGCCACCGATCTGCCTTTGAATTCCGAATAACTGCTTCCCGAAGTAACAGGAACCGGTTCTTTTGAGGGATCCATTTCGCCTTTTGATATGGAAACCTGACGTATATAAGCCTCGCCCGAAATTCTGAAATCCGATTGATTATTCTGCAGATTATTGAGCGCCGCATCCCCTAATGCCACTGTAACATTAATCCATGTGTATGTGTTTGTTTTTGTTATTGTAACTGGTTTGTAATTATTTGATAAAGAATTGTATTGAAGCGAAAAATTCCCATATCCCTCATCAAAGTAGGTAATGTAAAAAATCAGTCTGGAATCGGATGGCAAAATCAACCCGTCATCAACCCTGAAATAACCATATTTACCAGACGGGATATAACGGCAATCCGTTTCACCCTTAACTGCCTGTTCGCTGTAGGCTTCAGCAGACGGGTTTGTATTAACAACAAATTGAATCCCTGTTTCCTCACGCGGATTTGAAAAAACAATTTTTGCAACCTGGCTGTTTACAGATGAAACAGTCAAAATAAATAAAGAGATTAAAACAGAAATTAACACACGTCTCATTAAGAAATCTATTTATGGCAAAGAAAATGCATAATAATTAATTATTTATTAACAATCGCTTAAATGAATTAATTTTTCCGGTATTCAATTATTTTTTTTGCCGGATTTCAGGTCTTTATCAATTTATTTTCCCCGGGCATTAATATTATTTATTTTATATTAATTGAAAATTAATTACTGTGGCACTTAATTAGGACAAATTAATTATTAAAGGATGAATTCAGGGAACTTGTTTTTTCTTAAACCGGTCACTTTAACAGGAAGTTTTGTTTTATTTTCCTCTTTTATTTCCCCTGCGCAGGAAAATGAAAGGCCGAATATTTTAATAATAATGACCGACCAGCAGGCTTTCAGCGCGTTGGGTTATTCAGGCAATCATTTCATTAAAACTCCGAATCTGGACAGACTGGCTGCTGAAGGCGTTTATTTCAGTCAGGCAGTAACTCCCTGTCCTGTATCTGTCCCGGCAAGAACATCTATGCTCACAGGCAGGCTGATCGAAACAACAAAGATCAGGGACAATAAAGATGTTACAAACCAGGATGCTTTATATTACCCGACCTATGATGAAATATTATCAAAAGCAGGTTACAGAAGTGAATATTACGGGAAGTTTCATTCTCCGGAATACATGGCACGGGTTTATAAAAATCCGCCGGCAGAGGGACTAACAGCAACAGAATCTATAGTTAAATGGGAACCCCTTTATGTAAAGTATCTTAAAGATAACATAAGGAAAAGAGAATTAAAACCGGGGGAACTTTATGAAACAACATTTTATGGCGGAATCATTCCCTACAAACCTGATCCTATTGACAGAAGATACAAATATCTTCCTTCAGGAGAAATTCCTGAAAATGAATTGAAACAGAAAAAACTTGGACAGGATGACGTGCATGGAGTACTTGACTTACCGGCAGAACATACAATTACGGCCGTCCAGGCCCGCGAAGCAATTAAGGCGCTTGAAAGGATAAGGGATACCAGATTTATCCTCACCTGCTCGTTCCATTGCCCCCATGTGCCAATAACACCTTCCGAACCTTATGCATCTATGTATAAGGTTGACGAAATGCCTGTTCCTGTTTCCATACACGATGGCAGAAGCAACTCTCCATACAAGGCAAATCAGGCAGAATCACCTTACTCCGATCCCGAAGGTGTTAAATACATGACGTGCAATTACTATGCATTTGTTACTGAGATTGATGAATGGGTTGGGAAAATATTGAATAAACTGGATGAGTTAAAACTGACTGAAAACACTTTGGTAATATTTGTTTCTGATCACGGTGAAATGCTGGGAGCACACGGGATGAGGGGAAAATTCTGTTTTTATGAAGAGTCTGTAAGGGTCCCGTTTATTATTCGTTATCCCGGAAAAATCAGGGCTGGATTGCGTATCTCCGCACCTGTTTCAACTCTGAATATTTTTCCTACTATTCTCGATTATGCAGGCCTTAATAATATTCCTTCTGATGGATACTCTCTCAGACCCTTAATTGAAGGCGGTGACCCTAAGTACGATTTTGCAGTTTCGGAATGGACATGGTCAAACAGCAATGTGCCATCGCTGATGATCAGAACAAATGACTGGAAATTAATGACTACTCACAGGAGCGACGGCAAAAATGTTGAAGTACTTTTTGATTTAAAAAACGACCCTTACGAAATGAATAATCTGCTGGGCACTAACCCTGAACGTTTTAAATACAATGGTATAACCGAAGAATTACGCTCGAAATTAGTAGGATATTTAAAGGATGTAAACTCTCCTCTTGCGGGAGGAGTTGAGCAAAGAATCCTGATTCGGAAATAATATTAGAAATTTAAAATCTTAATTATGAATACAAAAAGTTATAAAGTATTGTTAATCGCCATTCTCATTTTGCAATGTGCAGCTGTAAGTTCACAAAAAGCAAAAAATGAGGTCGCAAAGAAAAGACAAATTATCTTATTCGATGGCAAGTCAACCGATGCGTGGAGAGACACAAAATCTGACCATTTCCCTGAAAGCGGGTGGGTAATGAAAGACGGAATTCTGACAGTTCTTGCAAAAACCGGTAATCAGGAAGGCGGTCATGATATTATTACAAAGGAGCAGTTCGCAAATTTTGAGCTTGAACTTGAAGTGCGCCTGACTGAAGGTGCAAACAGCGGTGTTAAATACATGGTTATTAATTCATACCCGGGGGCAGTGGGCCAGTACCTGGGACTTGAATACCAGCTGATTGACAATGAAAGGCATGAAGACGCCCTGCTCGGAAGAAACGGAAACCGCAAAATGGCTGCTTTGTACGACCTTATTCCGGCAAGTGAAAACATCAGAATAAATCCTCCCGGCGAATGGAACAAGACAAAAATTGTCGTAAACGGAACACGGGTTGAACACTGGTTAAACGGGATGAAGGCTCTGGAATATGACAGAAGCCTCGATTGCTTTAAGGAACTGGTACGGATGAGTAAATATAATAAACTGGCAAACTTTGGCGGTCAGGAAAAAGGGCATATCCTTCTGCAGGGACATGGAAATGAAGTTTCGTTCCGGAATATCAGAATTACAACATGGTAAAATACAGGATGACTTTTAATGCATAAAGTAATGAGGAAAAAATTTTTTCTGGCAGGATTGTGTATGGTACTGATCTGTTACGGAATTTCAGGCCAGAGCAGGCATGCGGAAAAAAGCAGGTTTATGAGCTATAAAGGACTTGTAATGGCCGGTTATCAGGGGTGGTTCAATTGCGAAGGGGACGGCGCAGGGAAGGGATGGACTCATTACGACAAAAATGGACGGTTTGAGGATGGAAGTTGCACAATTGACCTGTGGCCTGAAATGGATGAATATGAGGTAAAATATTTAACGCCGTTTAAATTTGAAGATGGTTCTCCTGCATACGTTTTCAGTTCTTACGATGAAAGCACAGTGGATTTGCATTTTAAATGGATGAAAGAGTATGGTATTGATGGTGTATTTATACAACGGTTCTTCTCGGTTCTGACCAGTCAGAAAAGATTAAATCATAACGACAAAGTCCTTGCTTCGGCCATTAAAGCAGCAAATAAATACGGTATAGCAATATGTTTAATGTATGATATTGGCGGAATGGATGACAGCAGATATAAACTTCTGTTTGACGACTGGAAGCACCTGGTTGACGACCTGAAGCTGACAAACCAGGGAGACAAGACAACCTATCTCTTTCATAACGGAAAACCACTTGTTGCCTTCTGGGGTATCAGTGCGGGGACAAGGGAATCAGGCCACATACCGGAAATATTTGATATAATTGATTTTTTCAGGAACGACCCGGTTTATGGCGGCTGCTCAATTCATCTGGGCGTTCCTTCGCGATGGAGAACACTCGGATCGGATACAAAACACGATCCGCGGCTGCTGGATGCAATTATGCAGGCCGATGTTGTTCATCCCTGGCTTGTGGGCCGTTTCAACGAACAAAACTATGAAGCATACAGGCAGGAAGAGATTGTTAATGATGTAAAATGGTGCAGGGAACATGGAAAGTCTTATGCACCTACTGTTTTCCCGGGTTTTTCATGGCACAATATGAAAGACGATGTGTCAGACAAGATACCGAGAAACAAGGGTGAATTCTTCTGGAAACAGATTGCCGGTGCCATTGGGAGCGGTGCTGAAATGCTTTATGTCGCTATGTTCGACGAAATTGATGAGGGCACCGCTATTATGAAGTGCTCTCATAAAGTCCCGGTCGGTAAAAGCATCTTTGTGCCAATCGAAAAAGAAGTCCCGTCTGATCATTATTTATGGCTGACTGGTATGGCTGGGAAAATGCTTCGCGGAGAAATTCCTTTTTCCCCGAAAATACCTGAAAGGAAAACCAATTAATTAACAAACATTATGCCTCCTTTCACCGGTGTTAAAATTAATGCTTTGCCTGCAAGAATAGTGTCTATAATTAATATTCAGTTATTAACTAATCATTTGGATACAGTTAAAAGTAATTTAAACTAAAATCAAAACTATGTCATCGAGAAGAAAGTTCATCAAAAATGTTGTTGCCGGTTCAGCAGTTCTGACAATAGGAGGCATATCTTCAGGATTGTCTGCTAAAAATTATCGAAGAATAATTGGATCAAACAACCGGATTAATGTCGCAATAATCGGAGTGAACAGCCGTGGTACCAGTATGTCCGGTACTTTTGCCAGGCAAAAAGACCTGGATATCATCTCAATCTGCGACGTAGATGAAAGGGCTATTCCGAAGGCAATCAAAGCTGCAACTGATGTCAATTCTGCCCTCAAACCAGGGGCAGAAAGAGATTGCCGTAAATTATTGGAGAATAAAGCAATAGATGCTGTTTATATTGCTACTCCCGACCATTGGCATGCCCCGCTCACAATAATGGCTTGTCAGGCAGGGAAACATGTTTACGTTGAAAAACCCCTGAGCCATAATCCACGTGAAGGGGAGCTTGCAATTGAGGCTGCGCGCAAGTATAACCGTATTGTGCAGATGGGTGCCCAGCGCCGTTCAGCACCGGTTCTCACGAAGGGAATTGAAGAATTGCATAAAGGAATAATCGGCCGTGTTTATATGGCAAAAACATGGTACACCAACGCACGTAAAACCACATTTCTGAAACCTGCTCCGGTACCGTCGTGGCTCGATTATGAACTCTGGCAGGGGCCGGCTCCCCGCAAACCGTATCAGGACGGACTTATTCATTACAACTGGCATTGGTTCTGGCACTGGGGTACCGGTGAAGCCCTGAATAACGGAACTCATGAGGTTGACGTTGCCCGCTGGGGCCTTAATGTTGATTTCCCCATTCATGTCGGCTCTCAGGGTGGACGCTATCACTACAAGGATGACTGGGAAACACCCGATACACAAATAGTTACTATTGAATATCCGGGACGTGTTTTAATTGTATGGGAAAGCCGCAGCTCAAACGGCCGGAAAATAGAAGGTGCCGACCGCGGTATCATATTCTATGGCGAAAACGGAAGTCTCGATACCGGAGACGACAGCTACAAGGTATATGACCTTAATGGCAAACTTGTAACCGAAGTAAAATCAGAATCGGCTGAATCGGGAAATTTACAGGGAAGAAACCTGGCCAGTCCGAACCTGATTATGGATAGCCAGCATGTTGCAGACTTTCTCGATGCGGTACGTAACAACCGCCGTCCGAACTGCGACGTCGAAACGGGATATAAAAGCGTTGTTGCAATGCAGCTGGGAAATATATCATGGCGCGTTGGCCGCGACCTGAAAATCAACCCTGAAAACGGACATATTATTGATGATAAGGAAGCACAGAAATTGTGGAGCAGAACCTACGAAAAAGGATGGGAACCAAAATTGTGAAATCACCGGGTATCTCTATTTAAAAATTAAATTTTCAAAATTTCAGATTATGAAACAATTACATAACCTCATTTTGCTTCCTGGCTTAATTTCCGTTTTTGGATCTGCAGATAATTCTTTTCAATCAAAGGAACGCATAGAGGAAAAAAGCCAAAGACAAAACAAACAACCCAATGTAATATTTTTTGCAATGGATGACCTGAATGACTGGGTAACTCCCCTTGGTTATAATCAGGCTAAAACGCCAAACATGGATCGTCTGGCAAAAATGGGAGTAGTGTTTACTTATGCCCATGCACCTGGTGTTTTCAGCGCTCCATCCCGGGCAGCTATCATGACAGGTATGAATGCCTCTACAACCGGCTGTTACGATGAGGATCCTTTCCAGTACGACCATCCTGATCTGGTTACATTGCAAATGGCCTTTAAAAATGGCGGTTACAATACCTATGGTGCAGGAAAAATATATCATCATCGTGGTGGATTTCTCGATTTAAGAGGATGGGATACGTATTTTGCACGTAGTCAGGAGGTAAAAGATATGGGGTGGGAGATGAACAGCTACTATATGGCAGATGCGCCACGTCCCACACCCTTTCCTTATAGTCCGTATTACACTAAGAGCGGAAGGAAAGATAATGGGGCAGCATTGTTTCTCGAATGGGGGCCAATACCAAATGAAAGGGAAGATGAGATGGTTGATGCCATTCGTACCAATTGGGCCTGTAGCATACTTAAGCAAAAACACGACAAACCTTTCTTCCTTGCTTTAGGTTTGTATTCGCCGCACTATCCAAATTATGCTCCACAGAAATATTTTGATATGTATAAAAGGGATTCTATCCAGCTTCCTCCCTATAATGCTGCTGACCTGGAAGATCTTCCGGAAAGAATCCGTAAAAATATGGTCAACAGGTCGAAAATACATAAGGAACTCGAGGAACTGGGAGCTTTAAAGGATGCTGTCCATGGTTACCTGGCTGCAATATCTTTTGCTGATGCAATGCTTGGGCGTGTTCTGGATGCATTGGAGGCAAGCCCATATAAAGACAACACAATTATTGTTTTCTGGAGCGACCAGGGTTTTCACCTCGGAGAGAAAATGCACTGGGGAAAACATACTCTCTGGCAACGTACTTCACATGTTCCGTTTATCTGGGCAGGGAAAGGAATACCTGAAAATAAAAAAGTGGAAACAACGGTCAGTTTAATCGATATCTATCCAACTTTTATCGAGCTCTGCCATCTTCCCAAAGTAGCAAATCTGGAAGGTGTTTCCCTTGTATCTGCATTGAAAAATCCATCAGGGGCAAAAGACAGAAATGTCTTCCTTCCAAGCAATGAAAGGGGAAGCTATGCCGTAATAAATAAAAACTGGAGGTATATCCATTACTTCGATGGAGGAGAAGAATTGTACAATGTCAGGGAAGATCCAAACGAGTGGAACAACCTGGCAGGTGATGAAAAATACAGACCAATCATGCAGGAAATGCAAAAATCGGCCCCGAAGGAATTTGCACCCTCCGTTACCCCAAAAAATGATTTGAAGCTTATTATTGAAGGAGATTCATTTCACTGGGAAAAAAAGAAGAATAAAAATTAATTGATAATTAGGCATCTCTGTGTTTTTTTAAGATGTAAATATCTTATAACCAAATTAAAGCATGAACAGATCCATCAGAATCACATTGGTAGTTGCATTATTTTCTCTTTTGCCGGTAGTAAATTCCTTTTCACAGGAGGATTATACAAAATATATTGATCCTACAATAGGTAATGTTGCACAATTTCTTGTACCAACCTTTCCGACGATGCATCTTCCTGATCAGATGATCCGGATGTTTCCCGTAAAACAGGATTATCTCTCCGACCAGGTTGACGCTTTCCCCTTGCAGGTTGTATCGCACCGGTCAGCCGGCATTCTTCAGATGAAGATAACCCTTGGGACGATAAACAATTCATCATGGAAACAAAAAATGAATATTGATCACGATCTGGAAATCTGTCATCCGTGGCTCTATTCAACTTATTTAATTGACGAAAATATAAGGGTTAGTTTTACACCGGGAGAAAAGTGTGCTATATATATGATTGATTTTCCGGATGCCGGCAAAAAGAATCTTCTTATTAAAGGCAGCGATAAAATGAAAAGCACCTTTGGTAAAAATGGCATTTTCACTTTTGAAGAAAAGGTTGGCGAAACAAGCAGGGGCATAAATCCGGTAACAACAGAAGTTACTGTATATGTTTACGGCGAATTAAGAGACAGTGATAACAACCTGATCAGGGATGCTGAAATTAAGGCTGAAAACGGAAAGTTTGCCGTTTCATTTTCAAAGTCCGGTCCGGCAACGGTTTTTCTGAGGTATGCGGTTTCATACATTAGTACTGAACAGGCAAAAATCAATTTCGAAAAAGAATTGAAAAATACAGGTTTTAATGATTTAGCCGCATCCGGTAAAAAAGCATGGGAAAAAGTAATAAACCGGATAGAAGTTAAAGGTGGTACAGAAGCACAGAGAAGAACATTTTACACTGCTTTGTACCGTACTTATGAACGTATGATAAACATTAATGAAGGCGGAAAATATTACAGCGCCTATGACGGGAAAGTACACGAAAGCTCACGTCCTTTTTATGTTGATGACTGGATATGGGATACATACCGTGCACAACACCCTTTGCGTACCATCCTTGATCCTGAAATGGAAAACGACATGTTGAATTCATATGTTTTAATGTATGAACAAAGCGGGTGGATGCCGACATTCCCCCAGCTGACCGGTAACCATATGTGTATGAATTCATATCACTCTTCTGCCATTTTTATTGACGGCTACCGCAAAGGATTGAGAAATTATAACGTTGAGAAAGCATGGGAAGGAATTAAGAAAAACCTTATGGAGGGGACTTTTATTCCGTGGCGGCAGTGTACACCGCGTCGCCCGATTGACGATTTTTTCCATAATAATGGGTACTTTCCTGCTTTACACCCGGGCGAAAAAGAAACTGACCCCCAGGTTGACAGTTTTGAGAAGCGCCAGCCGGTCGCTGTTACCCTCGGAATAAGTTACGACTTCTGGGCACTGGGAGAGCTTTCAAAGGAATTAGGTAAAAGTGATGATTATAAATTGTTTGCCGAAAAAAGCAGGAACTATCAGAACCTGTGGAATGCCAGGCAACGTCTCTTTATGCCTAAAGATGAAAAGGGAAACTGGATTGACATTGATCCCAAATCTGCAGGAGGGAGGGGTTACCGTGAGTATTACGATGAAAACAACGGCTGGACTTATGCATGGGACGTTCAGCACGATATTGAGGGACTGATCCGGTTGCTGGGAGGCAAAAAAGCTGCAGAAGACCGCCTCGATCAGATGTTCAGGGAACCGCTGGGAATGAAGAAGAATGATTTTTATGTGAACGGATCAAATTCAACAGGCATGGTAGGCCAGTTCTCAATGGGGAACGAACCATCATTCCACATTCCCTATCTTTATAACTATTTCGGAGCACCATGGAAAACCCAGAAGTACACCCGCTTCTTACTCGATGTCTGGTTTAAGGATAATATCTTCGGTATCCCGGGTGATGAAGATGGCGGCGGAATGAGTGCTTTCGTTGTATTTACATCAATGGGACTCTACCCTGTTACCCCGGGTCTTCCTTTCTATAATATTACAAGTCCGGTATTTGAAAACATAACTATTAATCTTACAAATGGCAGGAAGTTTACTATCCTGGCCAAAAGGGCCAGCCGTACAAGAAAATACATTCAAAAAGCCTTTATTAACGGCGTTGAGATTAGCAGTCCATTCATTACACATAAACAAATAATGGATGGAGGCACCATGGAACTGATTCTGGGCGAATTACCTGATAAAGAGTGGGGAAAGAATGCAGTGATTCCCGGTATGCAATAGATAATAAAAGCTTAACTTAGCATATTCATGTTTTATATATGCTTTCAAAAAAGATAAAATATTTCCTGACCCTTCTGCTTCTGATTTCAGGAGTTGTATCTGCCCAAAACAAAACTGCGGTTGAACCCTGGTTTTTCATTCAGATAACCGACCCGCAGTTCGGAATGTTTGATAACAACCAGGGATTTGAAAAAGAAACCATTCTGTATGAAAAGGCAGTTGAAAAAATAAATAACCTGAAACCTGATTTTGTGGTTATAACCGGTGATTTTGTTCATAATTCGTTATCACCTGAACAGATAGCAGAGTTTAAACGAATAACCGCCCTTATTGATCCGGGTATACCGGTTTACCTGACACCGGGAAATCACGATATTGGCCAGACACCCGATCAGGAAAGTCTGCGGAAGTATCGTAGTAACTTTGGAAGTGACAGATTTTCATTCAGTCATAAGGGTTCATCTTTTATCGGATTTAACAGCAGCATCATCAAAGCCGGATTGACTGAACCTGAACAGGAACAATATAACTGGCTGGAGAATGAGCTTAAACAAAGTCGTAACGCACAGCATATTATTTTATTCTGCCACTACCCTTTATTTATTAAAACGCCTGATGAACCTGAGTCCTA